>Ga0222713_10001894_pt1 | contig 22809 bp, 29 predicted proteins | sample C33_649DmetaG_FD_165061 | JGI IMG/M metagenome (GOLD analysis project Ga0222713, IMG submission 165061) | Estuarine water microbial communities from San Francisco Bay, California, United States - C33_649D | ecosystem: Environmental > Aquatic > Marine > Unclassified | place: USA: California...
GCATCGCCTTATTGGCGGCATCACCTTCGGCAGCGGCTGGACCAGCAGCTTTCTTGCGAGCTTTGCAGACGCATTGCCTAATTGCATCAATACTTTCCATAGTTAATTCGAGTGCGGCAAGCATGTCGCCAAATACTTTTTCGTACTTACCACCCTTTGTTACATCTGTTCCTGCTTTTGCAGCAGCTTCACCGGCTGGAGTTGCAGCAGCTTTTTTGCCAGCTTTGCACACGCATTGCCTAATTGCATCAATACTTTCCATAGTTAATTCGAGTGCGGCAAGCATGTCGCCAAATACTTTTTCGTACTTACCACCCTTTGTTACATCTGTTCCTGCTTTTGCAGCAGCTTTTCCGGCTTTGTCGGCAGTTTCTCCTGCAATAGCCGCAGCAGCAGCCTCCACAGGAGATTTAGGCACACCCGGAGTACCGGGAGTCCCCGGTACAGGAGGTGTTCCCGGTGTGCCGGGTTTGACAGGTGCATTCTTTTTGGCTCCAACACCAAGGTAGTTCTTGATGTTTGTCAAAAGACTTTCTTGTTTGCCGCCGTAGTAGTCTTGACCGCCCTTGTACAATTTTTTCAAAGTGCTAACAGTTTCAGCGCCGGTCATTCCAAGTTTGATGGCCGTAGCCGCCAGAGCAGCAAGAACAGCGCCAATTACAATTATTTTGCCCAAGACACTATTGAATATTTTCGATATGACATTTTGAGACATGTTTCTCAAAGTATCGTTAATTTCAGTCAACTTCTGATTTGTTTCGGTTACGGGATCAAGCTGGGCTTTTTGAGCCGTAGCAAGTTGTTGTTCACCCTTGGTAATCTTGGCAGTCAACTCTCGTAACGCAGTTGGGTCTTTAATTGCTTTTTCAATCTCATCGCTGCTAATCTTGAGTTCTTCTTTTCCAGCTTTTCTTAAGCCTTCGTTGATGTTGTCTAATGATCCTTTGATTGCGTCTCTAGCAACTTGTGTCTCAGAGCTCCAAGATGTTCCAAGAGCCTGCATGTCTTTTTCAAAGTCTTTCTTTCTTTCTCCAAACTTGGACAGGGCTTGACCCATGTCTGTGGCCCCCTTTGCAGCTTCGTCTAATGCAGTTAGAACTGCCAACTGGCTAGAAGTCTTTAGTTGCCTTTTTTGTTCTTCTAGGGCGGCTTTTTCTTGTGTTGTGATATTTTGTTGCATTTGCTTGTCAATACCAGCAAGTTTACCCATTAAACCTTGACTAGATTTTTCAAGCGATTCTAAGGTTCCCAAAGCTGTATTTGCATCCATTTTGTATGCAGTTTGCATTTTTAACTGGATGTCTCTTTTTGCCGTATCGGACAGCGCATCGAATTGTTCTCTGCTCTCTATACCGAATTGTTTTAAGACTCCTCTTAGACCCTGCGCTGTGTCGGCAATTGCTTCTTTACTTTTGAGCAAAGTACCATTCATTGCGTCTTCAACTCTACCAGCTTGTCTTGCAGCTTGTAATAGTAAGCTTCTAGTTTCATCAGATGCATTCAATAACAACTCGCTGCTTGACGACATCGCTTTCATCAATGGATTCATTTCAGAAGAAATGCCTAATTTTTTGGCATTTGCTTGAATTTCCATTACATTGGAAGCTGCGCTGGCCGTAAGTTGGCCAGCTTTCTTTAAATCATCAATAAATTCTTTACTGCTATCGATAGCTCCCTTAAGAGCATCTCCGGTAAGTCCTGTAGCCTTAGCCACATCACGCATACCACGACCCATTTGAGCAAGCTGACCTGCATTCATGCGTCCAGAAAGAGCCAGTTCTTGGAAAGTATCTTGCAGAGAACCTGCTTCCATTCCAAGCTGCTTTTCAGTATTCAATTGTGTCGTTGTTAAATTCGTTGCTTGCTTCAGGTCTTTTACACCGCTTCTCAAAGCCTTGGTGTACGATTTTTGGAACTCAGTCCTATTGACTCCAGTTTCAGCCACAGTCTTACCAATATCTTCAAAAGCTCTTTGCAAACCACGAGCTTCCTTGGTGGCACCAGCAGTTTCATAAGCAGCTTGACGGATTTCCTGTGTAAACTTCATTTCCTGTTCAACTACGCCGCCAAACATAGTTTCGACAGTTTTCAATCCAAGTTTCTGCTCGAAACCGCCGAGTATGTTACCCATCTCGCTAAACTGTTCTCTCAACTGTCTGGCTGCTGAGAGGTTCTGCTTCAGAATCATGGTCTGATCGGCAAGAACACGCTGATATTTTGTATCGCCTTGTATCTTGGCAAGAAGTGCTTGGTTGTCTAAACCACGCAGTTCAGCATACTGCTGTTTTATATTAGAAGCAGCAAGAGTGATGTATTCTCTCTGGTATTTGAGCTTGTTTTGTTGCAGAGATTTTTCAAGAGCAGCTTGAAATTTATAGTTATTGTCTAAATCGTCTTCGTAATCTTCCAAATCCTCTGACGCTTTGGCAGCGGATGATTCTGGTGCTTTGGGAGCCGATGCTCTAGAGCCCTCAACTCCAGACTTTGCCTTCATTACACGGCGAAGATGCTTGATCTGATCATTCATCTCTTCTTTGAAATCCTTGGTGAACTTCTCAAGGACTTCAGCAAGCTTGTCAACACTACCAGAGGGAGCACCACCACCTATAGGCGTAGCAGGACCAACCTTGCTCTCCAACAGGGCTTTAAGTTGCCCTATTGTGATATTGAGATTGTCTATGCTACGACCTACATTGTCTGCCATGATACCCTAAGTTTTTGACTGATTTTATATGAGAAATAAGTTGACATATTTAGACCGCATACGGCGAATAATTATGTGACTGGCGGCACTTCTCCCATTGTCATTTCGCCTGTGGGTGCGGCTGGTTGGTTAACCATGCGGCGAATTTGCTCTCGCACAGACTTGCGGATCGCTTCTATCTCGTTGGGGTCAAAAGACCGAGATACGGCGAGAGCATTCACTATAAACGCACAGTCAAGCTTCTTCAGACGCTCTACTCCGTTGCGTTTATACTGACGGAAAGCCGAAACTATATAGTTGTTTCCTTTGATATATTGATATGTAAAAGCTGGACTATCACAAACGCTTCTTCCCGGTGCAGGATACATCAACTTCTTGATTACCGGAAATGTTAAATAGTGAAGATTTATTCCACGAATATATTGAGGCCAGACATCCGTGACCAAAACCAGAGGTGCAGAGTCGTGTCCCGGTTTATGAAATATATAATTGAAAGTTACCAGACTGCCACGGGTCACGGCTGTGCTGGTTCTCGTTGTGTTGAGAAGTCCCCCCGGTATCACAGCATCTACAAAAGGTACGGCCATAAAGGTATGTACCTGATGTAAACAAAAAAGCCCCGTCGAAACGGGGCTTTTTTATGCTTGCTGTTACCGGCTTTATTGCTTTCTCAAAATAATATAAAGGGCGTGAATAATACCCGGTAACCATCCAAACAAGGTCAATACGAGGTTGATCACAAACTGCGTATCCAGTCCTCTCTTGATCAACACTCCCAGAGGTGGAAGAATAATAGCCAATATTACAGTTAGTAGTTCCACATCGCTTTTTTCTTCACTCATGATCCTCCTTACAATCTGTTAAGAACCGTGCTGCTGTAGTCGCTGCCTCCTGTTTTCACAATCAGGCCGACTCCATCCTTATCTCCTCCTCGCATTTCCTCTTCTGCCCGCTCGCTCTTGTGAAAGAACTTCTTAAGTTCTGAAACCATGCTCTCCATAACCTTCTTGGCGGCAGTCTCTTCATCCATGTTCTCGCTCATAAAGTCATGAAACATATCCTCAATGTTCAGGGAATAAGCTTTGCCGTAGGGTTCGGTTTTTTCAAGTTTTTGCACTCTGTATGCCACCCTGTCGCCAATCGTGTAAACCCTTACACCCTCGAAACTCAGTTTCTTGGTTGGACTTTTAACAAAAAGATGGGGATCATCATCTTCCAGATGCGCATACACATGCATGTGTCCTTTACGCAGAGCTTTTTCAACAAGCTTGAGGTGCTCTTTGCTCTCACGCTGCTTGCGATCTACAAATTCAAGAAATTGCTGCATATTAACAGTTCCTCATTAAAAGTTCAGGGGCACTCGGAACACAACGCATCAAAACTTTCAGATCGCTGGGATTGCCTGAGTATGGTATTTCTTTTAAAACAATTCCGCTGAAGCTTGACGCAGCTTCTTTCAAAATGTTGTACTGTGCCGTCAGAAAGAGCATTCCGTCGATTCTCTCCATGAAGTCATGCTCCTCTTTTGCTGGCTTGCCGTCTTCATCCACACCGCCAGCAGCATCCTTGATGTATTTAACCTTGATGTCCATATAGGGAATAATTTCACCGTCATCGTCAATCATTGCTTCAGAGTTGTCGCTTTGGATTGTTTTGACAATCAACTTTCCAGAGGTGTATGCACTCTTGAGGCTTCCGGCTAAATCCCATCCAAGCATATAAATCGTGCCATCTTGACCCACAACATTGACGATAAAGCTGCGCTTTTTAAATGTTTCTGCGATAGCCTCCATCACTACACGCCTACGAAGGACATCCTTTTCTTCAGGACTGCCCTCTTCCATTCTCTTCTGCTCTGGTTCGGTCAGATAGCGTTCGGGATCGTCTTCACGAAGGCTCCATTTTCCGATATCAACTCTGCCCCACTTATCATTGAAGCGGGTTGAGATACGAATTGAATAATCACGCTCGTTATAAATAATGTCTTCATTGTTTGCGCCGGTTCCAACTTGGACAGCACCCAGCAAACTAGCCATATATTTGCGATGAAGGTCGCCCTTCATTCCCAGCAAACCTTTTAGCTTGATGAAAACATTGTTCAGTTCCGGCGTGGTTTGAAGAGCACTCAACAGGTGATTCATGATGGAAACTGAAGGATTGTTCTGATCAAGATTTTGCTTGATGTTGTTGCGGATAGCTTTGGCTGCTTTTTCAATATTGGCATTTTGACGGAGGAAGCAGATTTGCAGGTTATCTTCGACAAACTTGCGTGGATATGCTTCAAGGTCGGCATCACGAATCTGCTGGATCATTTCGATCAGCTTGCCGACATCGCCCTTCACGCTTTCCTTAAAGAACTCGTTCTTCCAAGTCTCAAAATCCTGCTCGGAAGACTTTTCTGGCATGTCAGGAGCTTTAGGATCGTTGCTGACATCAGGCATTTCTGCGGCTTTTTTCTCAGCCTCTGGTGAGTTTTGCTGGGGTGCAGCACCGGGAGGAGCCATATTGGGAGCAGGAGGATTTGCAGCGTTGGGATCGCCGGGAGGAGGGCCACCCATAGGGGGAACATCAGGCTGGCCCATCGGAGCCTGACCGCCGGGAACATCTCCGCTTGCCTCTGCCAGCCACTCTTCTAAAGCAATCTTTGACATAATTAGTCCTTTTTCTTTTTGGCCTGATTGATGGCTCTGATGAGCTCTTTTCTGTTGAAATTTGTGTTATCCGCACCGATATTGAAATTGTTTTGCTGCATGGCATTCAGATGGGGACCTGAATATGCGTAAGTATTTTTGAGCTTCAGCCTTGTCATCAGATCAGCGGCTTTGAGCATTTTGTCTTGAAGATCAACTTTGGTTTTGACCAGATTGATTAGTGCTTCCTTGCTTGCTGTGGTGGCATCGCCGTCATTGAGAACCATATCTGCAAAGGTGCCCAAAAATTCATCAACCTGTTTGCGATCATCACGGATGTTTGTCATGATTTCATCGAGCACGCCCAGATATTGCTGGTCGCTAATTAGCGCATCTGCCGGGAGTTGTTGATCTTTTTCCGGCAAACTGACATTCATCGTGGGCAATAAGGATTCAACCTGTTCTTCAAGGGTGGGTGTTGACTCCTCCACTATCACAACTTCGGGTTTTTCCTCAATTTTTGTTGTATTATTCATCACTTAAATATATAGGGTCGGGTTAAAAGAAATGGAAAAACATGCCGCCGTCCAAAAAGCCTACTGCTGATGTTTCAGACATGGTCACAAGACATGATGAACGCATCACGACTATTTTGAAATCGATGGAAGAAAAGTCCACGCAACAACGAAGCATGGCTGATGACATTCTTGATTTGAAACATGAAATCAAGGATATCAAACATACTTTAGAAACGATGGACAAAAAATTGCAGGCTGTAGATGGAATCTGGGGCAAGATATTTGACAATGCTTGGAAAATAGCCCTGATGATTATAGGTTCAGCAATACTTTACTTCCTGAATCTACAAGCACCTCCGATTGATTAAAATATAACTCAAACGGCTAAATAAACTTAAAGTCTAAGCTAGGGATGACACATGGCAAACTATTTCGCAGATTATCTTAGGTTAAGAGAAGAGAAAGAGGCCGATCCAGTCGCTGGAGTAACGGCCAAAATCAAGCTGCAAAAGAAAGAGGACGGTGACAGAGAGTTCACCCCTTTCGTGATTGATAAGTCCAACCACAGCAATCTGGCAAAGATTGTAAAAGCTTTCCTGAATTCAAACAAAGTGACCGTGGGTTACACAACAATTGAGAAAAACAAAGGGGAAGTCGAGCCCCAACTCAAGAAAAAATCACTTTATCTCACAGGTGGAGCAGTTCGTGATCACCTCATGGGTAAAACACCCAATAATTATGATCTGGTAACAGACGCTACTCCCAGCGAAATCAGAATGATTCTCTCTCAAAACGGCTTTAAAGAAGTCAAACCCAGCCACGGAGCCATCAAGAAATATTCAAGTCTGCCCGTTGCTGGCAACAAGAGCAAGATTTTCTACGCCAGCAAGTGGGACAAGGGTGGTAAGGAAATGGAAATCACCGCTGAAGTCAACGGTCAGCCTTTCCAAATCTCCACTCTATCCAAGTCGCCCAAAAGCAAGAACTTCACGCCGGATGAAGTCGCTCACGCAGCCAGCATCGAGGAGGATGCCTCCAATCGTGACTTCACCATCAACGCCATGTATATTCCACTTACCAACGATGATGGACCCAATGCTGATTTAATTGATCCCTTCGGTGGAGCCAACCATTTAAAATCTGGCGAAATTAAGTCTGTGGGCGAAAAGTTTGGTGATCGCATGAAGGAAGACCCCATGACGGCTTTCCGTCTGGTCAATCACTTCAACAGGTATGGAAAAGGTGATCAAATCCCCGACAAGTATATGAATGTCGTAAAAGCTCACAAAGACTGGAGCGTTCCAGAGGGTTGTGCCAAGGCAGAGTTTACCAAAGGTTTGGAAATGCCTGATGTTGATCCCAGAAGATACATGAAAACCATGAATTCCACGGGTTTAATGAAGTTGATTTTCCCCAATATCGAATTTAGTGCCGATGATCTGCCCGAAGATTTAAGGGGAGATCGTTGGATGTCAGCAGCTTGGGTTTTACGCAAAAACAATCCTGACGATGTGCGTCAAATTCTTTTGCAAGGCGGTTGGAGCAAGCAAGAAGCCAACGATGTCGTCTACCTTGTCAAGCTTTTCCAATGGTCGAAGAGCAAATATGACCCAGATCAGTTTTACGACATGGTTCAGACTCACAGCGCCCTGACCAAATCCAAGATAAAGGATTGGATGAAGATGGCCAAAGCCTACGGTTCAAATGTAGATTCTTTCTTAGACTTTGACGGAAACGACCTCTCCCCATATACTTCTGAGGATGATGGCAAAAGAAAAGTTAATCCCATCTATGTGAAATTCCTTGGTCGAAATCCCATCGGTGGTGAATTTGACTCCATCAAAAGAGTTCTCATGACCAATCGGTGGAACGACATGAGAGGCATGGATAATGTCTAAGATTGAATCCTTCAAGGCTTACTGCCAGAAAAGGTTTGATGAAAGGGTCCAAGACAAAAAGCTTGTCATTTATGACTTTGATGGCACTCTTTTTCATTCCCCTGAGCCCGAAGAAGGTAAAAAGCTTTATAAGGAACTAACTGGAAACGACTGGCCTTATAAGGGTTGGTGGGGAAGGGTTGAAACCCTCTCTCCTCCCCTTGTTCCAGATGTACCCGGACCTGAGTGGTACTTCACCCGCACAGTTGATAAGTGCAAGGAAGACTTGGCCAATCCTGATGCGACTGTGGTATTGATGACAGGAAGGCCAAATCACTTTCGTCGCAGGGTTGAAAGCATTTTGAACCTCGCAGGTTTAAATATGCATGGTTATTTCTTTTCTGGGCAACCCGGCTCACAGGGCAGCAGCACTTTTGAAGTTAAATGGAACTTCATCAACGGTCTGCTAAATGTTCATCACAAGTCTTTGGAATTGCATGATGATCGACCTGATCAAATTGAGAAATTCAAACAGTTTGCAGCGTCCTTGAAAGAAAAATTTCCCAATCTGGAAAAAATCATCATCAACGATGTGCCAAACAATATTGCACATCAACACTAATATTTCAGAAAATTCTTTTCATAGATTTGATAAACCTCGCTGTAGGCTACGCCCCAAGAAGCATCGTGGATTTTGTCCTGAAACTCATTCTGATTCATCGCATCATGCAAATGACTCCATGCTCTAGCATGAGCAAACTCATGAAGCAGAGTGTCTATAGCTGAAGATTCGTTAAGCTTATTGTTGATTCTTATGTAGAACTTTTTGTCTTTGAGGCAACAGTCTCCGTCAAGATTTTTCAATTCCATTCTTCTGATGCTAACAGGGTAAGCCAGCTTGCATTTTTGGCGCAAGATTGCAACTACTTTTTTGTATGCGCCATAAGACATGTGTTGCACCAAAAAAATACTATAAAATCAGAATTATTTAGATTGTAAATTTCATTTTTGTTACTCGAATATGACATGCACTTTTTTGTAAGCGCCGAAAATACGGCCTATTATCAATGGCAATTTGAATTGATGATAGAAAGCTTTATTGAAAATGGTCAACAGAATCGTCTTTTCATAGCCGTTGCTGAAACAGACGATCCCGGTTACGCCCCAGCGTTGAATCTTTTTAAACACGAAAATAAGTTTTCACATACAAATGTAGGGGTCCAAAGAGGATACAAAAAGCTAAATCAACTTTACGCCCTGTTGTATGCTCTTGAGAACAATCTGATTCCAGAAACATATACGGTTCTTGAACCTCATATCTGTTTGGCTGCACCATATTCAAACCCAATTGAAGAAGACAGACCTCGTGCGTGTGTCTTTGCGCCTGATCCCTCTTTCACATTTGATACTGCCGAGAGTAACGCAGGCGAATTCTGGAAAATTATGCCCGAGAGCAAGGAATACTATCAACGCAATTGGGTTCCGCTTGGAAGCGTCATGACTTTCAAGCAAATACCAACCGACTTTGTAAGAAGAACAATTTATCTTGCAGAAACAATTATTTTGCGACAACTTCTTGAAAAAAAACCTATCTGGGAACATTCCGTAAAACTTGCTTGGGCTTTAAACTTGTCTGATGTCGTTGACCAAGTTTATATTTTTGGTACTTACGGCATAACTTCAACCATGATTGACGCAGGCAATACAACATTTATTGACTATGAACACGGAATGCCTCCCGTGTTCAACAAGTCCATGTTTACTTACCCACCTCCTGAAAGACTTGCTTTTGGCGATCCCATAGAAACACTAAGCACTCTTATTCAAACTGCTAACTCCCACTATCTGTCAAAATTAGCTGCCAACATTTTGGAGAAGAGGACAAATGCTAACCCAGCGTCTTAATTTTGAATTGATCGAAAAATGTACAATGGAAAATCAGGGTCAAGATGAGTTGAGGATTGTGCAAACCACATCAATCACGGATTCATTCAAGAAAAAAATCGAAGAAAATTATATGCTTTTAAAGGACCGATACGGCGAAAGCCTATCTAAGGTCATCATGGCGGCAGCTTTGGTGGGCTGTCTGAGTCCGATTCCCGGCACAAGCGTGCTTGTTGCGCTTCCCTTTGTGGGTTTGGGAGAACTGATGAATTGGCTCATGCAGAACCCTGAAACCCACAAAGAGATTTGCAGCGCATACGAAATGGAAACTAAGACCATCAAGTCTTCCATTCTAAAATGACGAAATAGAATTCCATTCTGGAATCACACCGTTACGGTCGATGACTATGTAACCTCCGACCACAGGTTCCATAGTTTCTTTCAAGTAGTCAATGATGCTTGTGACTTCAAAGTCTTTGCATGAATAAACATCCATCTTGATATAGGGAACTTCTTCCTTGTGCCAGATATGGATGCTGCTGTGACTGGTCTCAATCACAACTGTGCCTGTCACGCCCTCATTACCGGGAGTGTCGCAATACTTTGCAACTGGCGGGATCAGAATTTTCATGTCGATGATTTCAACAAGCTTTTCCAGCCACTTTTTACATTCTGTCTCGCTTGTGATTGGCCTGCGCACGCTTGCATTTAAAACCAGATGTTTATGATTCTTTGTCATTTCTTTCCTTGCTAAAAAAATTATTTATTACACTTCCGTACATATTGCAATCTTCATCAAGACAGGCGGCAATATGATTAAAGTTTGTCATCACAAAGGCACCATTTACATTTCCGATGACCATGCAAAAATAATCATAAGTAATTTGAATGATTTTTCTGATTATGTTGAAAAAATAAAAAATTCTCCAATTGAAAACGACGACGAAATAGAGTATAAATCAAGGCTCGGCATCGTAGACATGCTGAATTCGGTTCGCAACGATTTCATCCGTTACAGAGAGCTTCGATGTTTAAGAAAATGATTGTCGATCCCCGCATTCGTGCTAAACACAATGAACTCATCACGAGTCCTGCGATTGTCACGGTGCAACAATTCACAGAAACTGCCGTCAAAGAGTTTCGTGAAGATATGGAAAAAGCACAGGAAACAGGACAGCCATTCATACCAATCATCATCGATTCATACGGCGGTAGCGTGTATGGGTGTCTTGATATGGTGGCCCAAATCCGTGCCACCAAGATGCCTGTTTATACTATCTGCATGGGCAAAGCCATGAGTGCTGGGGCAATACTCTTCAGCATGGGGCAAAAACGCTTCATGGCAGAACATGCCACATTGATGTTGCATGATGCAGCAACGACCACAGGTGGCAAAATTGAAGAAATCAAAGCTGATGCCAAGGAATGCGACAGACTCAACAAGTTAATCTTTTCCATTCTTGCTAAGAACTGTGGCCAAAAAGAAAACTATTTTGACAACTTTATTCATGAAAAAGGCCACGCTGATATTTTTCTTACAGCAAAAGAGGCTAAAAAACATAAAATTTGCACCCATATCGGTGTGCCAGAAATGATTACCGAAGTGAAAGTGAAATATACATTGGTAGAACCAGAATAGAGAAGCGATGTACACAGCTATAGTCTTGGATGAACTGTCGAAGTCCACCCTAATCAACAAAATGAGCAACATCATTCCCGATGATTGGGAAATTGTTTGTCACCACATGACAATCAATTTGGGCAGAGCTTTAGATGGGCCAGCGATTGAATTTTTAGGAAAAGCTGTCCATTTGGTAGCGACAAAAGTTGCCCGAGATGATAAAGTAATCGCTGTGGCAGTTGAAAGTGATGTGCCTAGTAAAAACAGGGTTAAACACATCACCGTTGCTGTTAACCGTCTTGGTGGAGGCAAACCGAAAGACAGCAATCTCTTGCAAGATTGGTTGCCCATGCCTCCAGTTCAACTCTCAGGAACAGTTGCAGAAGTCACTTAGAAAGGATTTCAAATGAAGGCAAAGACACCAAGGAAGAAGAAGGTCGTAGAGCAGGACGCTCAGGACACCATAGCAGGTCTGGGAGACAATGTTGTCAAAATAGTAGATGCAGATAGCGGCGAAGGCATCTGCTATATCGGTCAGAAAAATGAAGAACATTGCATCTTCTTTTCACGACCAATAGGTCTGGAAGAAATTGAAGCTGTTTCGCAACTAATTAGGAAAAAAAAATTCATCCGTGCTATGAAAAAGGGCAAATTAGAGAAAGCGCAGAAATTGGCAGATAAAAGATTCGCTCACAGTTAAAAAAGCACCCGCCGTTTCTGGCGGGTGCTTTTTTTTCATCAAACTGATGATCGCTCTCAATTCTTCATTCAACCCTTTCGACGCTTCGCTGGATGCTTCAACTCTCTTTTTTGAAGCCACTCCGTAAATCCGATGTAGCTTTCTCCACACGCCGCCACAGGTGCTATTTTGTCATGGAACTGCATGGGCAAAGTTTTGCTCGGAAACATTTCCATCTTTTTCTTTTTCTTTTTCATGAAAATATTTATTGCTGATAGTACAAAATTTTGGACGATAATTAAACGGTGGACAAAATTGTCCTTTTCTAAAGAATTTTTGCCATGCTGCGGGCCAATATTGTGTGGTCGTGTGGTAAATCCGAGTTCTACACCTATATTTTGATGTCTGAACTTCATCAGACCTAAAAAGCCTGTATTTTAAATTATTTTCTAGAATAAAAATCGTCAAAGCGAACTCTTCTCTACTCAATTTTGGTATTAGGACATTCTGATTTTCCTCGTACTCGCCCAGCCATACGCCGACAGGATGCGTTTCGTGCTTTACGGCAAGACAAAGATCATAAACTTTTGCACCATACTCTTGCAGAAGACCTTGGCCGAATAAGACTACGCCAGAATTAAAGGGGCTGTGCTGTTTTCCCAAAAAAGGAAATCTATAACCACTACTTCCCCACTCATTCTGATCAATCACGATGTCGTTATATTTTAATTCTTTGAATAATACTGAAATATCAGAAAATATAAATGTGTCTGCATCAATCAACAATATTTCTTGGCCTTTTACATATTGAAAAGCCTGTCTCTGTGCAGAATGAAATCCCTCTTCTTCTCCCATATCAAGATTCTGGATCACATTTAAAGAAACATTGAATTTCTTGCACTCTCTAAAAAACAAGTCACGATTGAACCAAGGCACTCCAAGGTCCAGTCTTTCCAACCTACCTAAAAAGCGATTTTCTCTTTTGTTGTCACAGATATACAAAATTTCTACTTGTATATCTGGATTATATTTACGAAGCGTGAATAGGCTGAACCAAGCCACACGCATGTAAAAGCATGACTCATTTAAAATATAAAGAACTTTCAAGACATCCTCAGGCTAAGGCTGCTGTTCTCATTCCCGTAAAGTCTGCCTTCGCAGGCTTGATTTCTTCGTAATCCTTGTTGAGCAAATGTGCGTGCATATACCAGTCGTTCGGAACTAACATGTATCCTTGCTGGGATTCTGCTCCATTATTTGTGTTGATCCCGTTGTTTTCGAGAGGTAAATACCCGCCTTTGATTGCCTCGGTTTGTGACAGTATTTCGGCAGGTCTGTCGCCACCGTGATAAACCAGATAATTTTTGGTGCCGGGTATCAAGGCTGCAAACAAAGAATGCTGATGTAATTCGTTGTATGGTGACGGATACGCACCGGGGTCCTCGAATCGCATATCCAAAGCATAGACCTCTTCTTCCTTGCAAGGCATCCCACTCATGTGAATGAAACGACAGGGAATTGTGAAACGGCGGTTTCTCAAGCTGAAAGATGCCATCTCTGCATATCGATTTACAATCCAGTTTCTAAAACTCATCGTGCTCCTTAAAATCCATAAACCTTTTTGCACCAGTCGTCGCCGTAATAGGCTTTGGCAAATTTCCTAAACTTATCAGCGGATGGCGACTTTCTGATTAAATCAAGATATTCATTAACCATTTTAAGATTGAATTCTTCGCTACCATATTCAAGTTTGTGGTGAGGACAAATAAACTTGTTTTCAGGTTCCGTAACCGTCATGTTGGGCATTCCTTCATCAGTTACAGTCTTTTCAGAAGGCATGGAGATTCTGAAAACCCTTTCTGTATTCCACTTCAAGAACTTTTTTAACTCTGTGTCCTGATATTCACTAACATCTCTCTGAACAACCATAGCCAAATATGTGCAATAAACATTGAAATTGTGAGCCTGAAGCAACTCGTAATGCCATCCAGCCACATTCAGTTCTTTGCCGACCTCTGCGCCGTTGGTGTAGCTGATCCACTCATCAACGAGATAAAGCGGTCTGTCGTTCCAAGCAACAGCCTGCTCAACGAGATAAAGCTTGTAACTTGGACCTCTCAAAACCTCTGGAACTGCTAAAGCAATATCATGTATTGTTGTTTTCGGCTCTTTCAAAAGGATAGCACGGTCTTGTAGAACATAAAAACCATTAGACGCTTCCTTGTCATAGGTTTTATTCCGAATATTTGCGTTTATTCCGTGTGTGGTCTCGTGCGCCCATGTCATCTTGTTTGCGTCACGGTAGGCATGATTTTTTGGCATGTGCGATTCTAGATCGCCCAGAACAACTCCCATTTTTGGATCGCTGACTTCCCTGAGTCGTGGCCATTTGATCCAACGAGGCTCCTTAGTCTCATCCGGCGAAACATTCCTCAACATTATGAGGGGTAGATTCTGCTCGGTAATTCCTTCGCCTACTCCAGTCTTCTTGTCTTCCTTCACGAAATAGATTACTGCCATGACCAAGAACATGACTAAGGGCAAATATTTAAGTTTCATGACACGACCTCGTTTTCCTACATTATATAGAAGTTTTTGACAGGTTCATTCCGTGCAAACGAATGAGTTGGGGTAAATTTCCATTGTCCTCAGCCAGAATGCAATCCACCAACCGCAATCACGCCCCTGTATGTCACCTGTCCAAGTCCAAGCCCTGCTAAAATTGTGTTCAGATATTCCCTGAATTTCACCATAGGTTGGATTTGCAAACATCACTTTGCTATCCTTATAGCCAACTACTACGACATAGTGCCATGTATACTCATCACTTCGCAAAAGAACAATACAGGGTTTGCCCATACTAACAAAATGCTTTAAAGTATCCAAACCACCATATTTAAGTCGTGCCGAATAGCCATAAGTTTCTAAAGCAGACCTTAAAAGCTCCGGTGCCGTCATTCCAAAATCGGTGCCATTCCTCGTATACCAAACTGTTTTCGTAACTTTTTTGATTTCATCTACTGGCACATCTTTGCCGTAGTGCTTGAGAACCATAGCCACACTTGTTGGGCCACATGTGATATCATCGGGTTGCCTTGCAAGACTGCTGAATGGAATCTCATACTGCGCTGGATGTGTTTTATCATTAAATCCCAGACAAACTATAATAATGAAACAAAAAAAAGTTGCACACAATAGTCTGATTTCGAGAACAGAGGGCTTTCGCATGTATTACCTGATCACTAACGAAAATGATACCACTTGGCGGGATGTTGTCTGGGGGCCTGAAGTCTCACACGAAGTCAATGAACCCAACTACTTTTTTGAAGTCTACGAACACATTCCCACAGCCTTATTTATGCAACACGCATATGAAGACATCCAAAACCCCAAAGTTTGGGAGTGTTCTATCGAGAATCCAGTCAAAAGAGGCGTTGCCACGCTTGCCTCCAAAGTAACAACTCATAAGTGCATAACTCCGCTGGAAATAACCGATGATCAAAGAATCACTTTTGCGATGCTTTGCTCGCTTCAAGTGGTTTTAAATCCCATATTCCGAGATTGGGCTTTCGGATATTTAAATGGTTCAGACACAGACAAGAACAAGGCAATTCAAGTTCAGGAACAACTGATGTTGCAAATAGGTGACGAAAATATTCCAGAAGCTCACGACTATATCAGTTGCGCCCACGCTTGTCTAGCAACTGTGTTTGCAGAAGATATTAGACACTATGCGGCTTATGCGGCACATAGAGCTTACTATGATAGCCCAGAACAGGACAGAATCGATATTCCTAAGTTGTCTGAAATAGCTGTAACCGTGCCTAGAGAACAAATAGCAGAAATTCTTGCCTTTTAGGCCATTTTCGGTCGCCACCCGCCAATCACAGTACCGCTATCAGGATCGTCTGGGTCAGACAAACCAATCGGCACCCTTTTGGCACCACTCAATTTATAAATTGCAGGTTTCACGAAGACATTCCAAACCACCCAACCTATGAAAGGTGTCAGTCCAATCAGATTGCTGATGCCATAAAGTGCCTGCAATCCCATGACAGGTGATGCTAAAATAGCTGGAGCAACCCAAAATACGCAAATCTTGAAGAAACCCTCTCCTGTCAAGGAGTGTTTGATCATGTTTAAACCTGCATTTATCAAATCGGCCAAGCTGATGAACAACCATTTAAGAATCATGACGATTCCCTTGTAAATCGCCCTCCCGACAACACCAAAGGATTCGTGGAAGCTTTTGACATGGTCGAAGAAATTAAAATTGGCAATCAATTCTGGGTCAAAATTTTCCTTGGAATATTTGCCAAATTTTTCACGCAGTTGATCCATAAGCCTAGGGACTTCTCTGTCGAGAGTCTTGTCGTCTGGGACTTTCGCAATTGAAGATTGTACTTTGTTGAGAAGACTTGTGGCCCAAGTTCTCAAGCCTTTCAGAAAACCTGTCTCTTCCTCGTCGTCCATGCCCTCAAGAAAAACATCCAAGGATTCATCCAACACGAGTCTATATCTGGAAACTGAACGCCATTCCTCAAAAGCAATCATCATCAACTCCCTGTTTTGTTTCTCTCCTCGACATACTGTTGGTATCTACGCTGAAACCTCAACATCCTCATATACTTGTCTTCTAAATTTTGTTTTTCCTCTTTTTTTCTGATAAAAACACAAGCTGCTGTGACAATCAAAACTATAGTTAAAGTTGTTGCACCGAGAACATATAAAATTAAACTTAACATATTGTTATCCTCCATAATATCAGATACGATTTGCAGAGAAGTAGCTCACAAAAACAAAAAACCCGGCCTCAAGTGCCGGGTTTTTATCTTGATTCTGCTTAAAATTAACGGAAAGCGTTGGGATTGGGGCCGCTGTAACCTCTGTCTCTTACTCTGCCCAGCTTAAATTCAGGTCTCGCTCTGCCCATCTTTATGCCACTTCCAGTTCTGCTACGACTTCCGCTAGAAGGAATAGCGGTCGGAGTCGGGTTCTTCATCTCGTCCATACGATCCATAATGTCTTCAATTTGTTTGCACACCATCATAGTGTCCTTGTGCAGTCTGTCCAATTCCTCGATTTTCTCATCTGGAACAAAGTTTGCAATCTTAGTTACTTCTGCCTGCAAAAAAGTTGTGATTTGCTTTTTTGTTAAAGGTTCAATCTCGGCAAGGGCGCTTCCACCTCCAAAACCAAAGAGTTCATTGATGGGCTCCTCACCACGATACTGTGCTTCTGTGATAACGCCAGAAAGATATTGGATGTAATTCATATCGTACTTCATAATAAACTCCTCGATAATATGTTTATCTAGATGTTTTTTTGCAAAAATTGCAATAGATAATATCGATTTTTGAGGAATTAAAATGATTGCATACTCCACACCCAAATTGCATCCCTTGGATGAAGCCTTCTATAGGATGTATCTGAACGAGGGAATTTATGACAAGTTTACATCGGGCGTTCAGAGCGGCTACAAAGACCAAATGCAAAAAGAAGACATAGCTTATGCAAAGTATGCAGAAAAAGCAAAGAGTCTTCTGGGAGCAGCCCAAAGCATGGGCAGTTGGATGGAAAAGAAGTTGGGACTATCTCCTTATCTCGCAGTATCTCTAGTCGCTGCCGGTATTTCAGGTGGCGCAAGCGCCATACCTATGGCTGCGCTGATGTGGTTTGCTCGCAAATATTATGTAACCGGTCTTAGAACCGCAGTCAGTTACGGAGTCGATAAAGCCGCAGATGCTTTGGGAGTTCCTCAAGATAAAAAGCCTGAAGTGCAACCCGAGTCAATGTCCTTCCGTGGATGGTTAATGATGGAAGAAGAAAAAGAAGGCTGGGGTGAATACCTTGCCGGAAAGGTTGGCTATGGAGTTGGCGCAGTAGGAGGGGCAATTGCTGCTCTTGTCAAGAATGTTTACAACACAGTTGCAAGCAGGATGAAAGAACTCAAGGATTACATCGTTCAACATCCCAGAGAAGTCACCAAGATTGCACTCACTATGGGTCTTGCAGCAGCAACAGGCGGTGTTGTGGGCAAAATAAGCAAAGATGTCGTAGATGCCGTTGGTGAGAAAATTAAGACTCTCTTGCCAAGCACCAACGATCTTGCTCAGACACAACAAGCAATTGTTCCAGAGGCTGGTTCCGGTGATTTCGAGGGTGGCACCGCATCTAGTGGCGACTTCGGTGGCGACACAGCTACTGCTGCCGATCAAATGAAGCATGGTGGCGAGACGCTGCTTAACAAGGACCTTGCTTCTGCAAAAGCACAAATGCATGGTCCCGGCGCAGGAACAACAGCCCGCTCTTTGTCAGATGACTTTGATCGTTGGAATGCTGAAGAAAAAGCTAAACTAGCAACAATGAGTCCTCACGAAAGAGCGATGTACCAATTAGAAAAAGCCCGTGCAGCTTCGGAGAAAGACATAGATGTTAATCGAGTTTTAAAAGCACTTGGTGGTGATCCCGCTATAGATAAAAATGTGTCTGACATAGCGAAACAGGTGGGAGTAGACGATGCACTCAAGTATGAAAAACTGAAAAGATGGTATGAACCGAAAACTCCAGATGAATCACAAGGTTGGACTAACCCAGACCCAGAAGTAAACAGGTATCTGCAACAGGCAAAGAAAGGCTTGGAAGATCAAGCAGCCCTCCGTCAGACCTCAATGAAAGCTGCTGAAAGGTTTGTCAACAGGCAAAAATGATAGCTGCTGAAAGGTTTGCTAAGTAGGTTGTCTAATTATAGACTTGTTGCCGAATAGACCAGATTTTGCTGGTGTCGAAACGGGGTCTTGAGTCACGCCCACACGCTTGGATTGCCTGAGTTGATCATCTTGCTTTTTCTGAAAAGAAAGTTTTTCCTGTCTTAAGTTTTTCGTCTTTGTTAATCGTTTGGACAACTGATCAGCACTTCTGGGATATTTAATCACAATTCGGTCTAAGAATGCATTGTTAATTAAAATACCAACATCGTACCAAGTGAATCTGTCTCCAAGGAAGGTTTTGACAAACCTGTCATAAAGTCGATCCATCTTGCCAACTGAGCCTGCAAAGGCCAAATAGTCTACCTTTTGAGTTTCAATTAACTTTCTGATGGCCAACATCATTTGTTTGTAGATTATTGCGCTCGCACCACCAGCTAAGTCTGTGGGTCTGGTTCCCCTAGGACCTACAAATTCAACAACATAGCCATTGGCTTCAACATCAGTTCCATCAGGCAATTCAAATGGATGAGTGATTTTTTCAAAATATACAGCATACTTGTAATCATTGAAAGTCCAAGTGTATTCATATCCAAATTCATCGCCGCTTAGTTCGATGTCTGAAATATCAGCTTGTGCTGGATGAAGGAATTCCACAATTTGCATGTATTCTTGAAAGGTAATCATGCATTATTTAGCAAGCCGTGATTCAAAATCAGCCAAAGCCATACCAATTACCTGATCCATGTTCAAATATTGATACCGACCCAATCTGCCACCTATCAGATATTGATTCTGATTCTCGAACTCTGCCTTGTATTTCAGAAACAACTTCTGGTTTTCTTCTGTGGGAATTGGATAAAAAGGCGTTTTCCCAACGGAGTAATCATCTGGATACTCGATTGAAATAACAGATTTCCCGTTTTCTATGCCGTTGAAATACTTATGCTCAACAATCCGAGTGTGAGGCACTTTATATTCCGTAAAATTGATGATCGAATTGCCTTGATATGTTCCAGAAACAGTTTTAAATTTAAATTTCAGACTTCTATAAGCCAACATGCCGTGTTTGTAATCGGCAAGCTCGTCAATTTTACCGCTGTAAATTATTTTCTTGAATTTCTTTTCAAAGTCACGACGATTATCAAAAAAATCAACACCTAGTTCAAACCTAATATTCTTGTGGTCCAACATATTTTCAAAAAGCCGAGTGTAACCGCCCTCTGGGATGCCTTGATACTTATCCGTGAAGTAGTAGTCGTTATACTCCAGCCTGACCGGTATTCGTTTGGCCACAGATGCGCCCAAATCCCTTGGATGCATGTTCCATTGCTTGCGGGTATAACCATAAAAGAAAATGTCATAAAGCTCACGCCCTAAAGTGTTTAGGCAATGATCTTCAAATGACTTTACATGCTTCACAGCCACTCTGGCATTGCGCAGAGCCTTTTTTGCCTCCTTCGGATTGGTGATCCCATACAACTGGCTCAATGTCATCATGTTGACAGGGAAAGAATAAATCTTTCCCTCATAGTTGACCTTCACCTGAAGCCTAAAACCGTTGAATTCAGCAAAGCGTGTCACAAAGTCCCAAACTTTTTGGGAATTGGTATGAAAAGCATGGGGGCCATATCTGTGAACAGGTATACCATTCATCATTTCGGTGTAACAGTTGCCACCGATATGTGTTCTTTTGTCAATTATTGTTACTTTGTCACCCTGTTCAGCCAATTTTCTGGCCACAACGGAGCCGTATAAACCCGTTCCGACTATGAGGTAGTGCATGAAATAATTATAGAGTAAATTCCGCAAACTTACCCGCCATTTTGTCACTTCGGACTGCTGCAAGTCTCCTAGATGTCGCATCTTGGGCGGCTTGAACTATGTCATCGATTTTTTCAGGCAACTTGTCACGATTTTTCTTCATCCAATCCTTGGTTGCATACAAACCCCTTCCAACCTGCATCATGCCGTAACCAAGAGGTGGATCAGGCTCCAAAAACCTTTTTATGAATCTGTTGTAAACTAATTCCATTTCGCCCTGAAAAGGCTGGAATCTTAAAAAGTCTACTTTTTCCTCTCTCATCAATTTTTTGACTGCCAGTAAAACTCTGGAATACACCGCAATCGAATCAAAGCCCGCTTTTCCTGTAAGCGAATGGCCTTCAGGTCCCGTGAATCCAACTTCCCAAATTGTGACAGCATTTCTGTGAAAGCCAGATAAGGTCTTGCCCAGAGTCACAGAAAAATGCTGACCTTTGACCTCGAAATCATACAATTTCATGCTGCTACTATCCCACCTCCATTGAATGTGGGATGTGTCAGCGTCACGAAGTTCTGCAATTTCAAAAAACTGTTTAAAATCCATGTATTATCTAGGCTTCAATCACGCAAAACCTGCTGCATCGAGGCAAGTTTTGACCGCAATTCCGTAGTTTCTCGCATGAGCAGTCTAATTTTGTAAGCCAGAAAAATAACAAAAAAGAACCAGACCACAAATAAAATTGCAGAACATTTCTCAATTTTGGTGATCTTCATTGCAGCCTCCTGCAAACAGACTAACTACAATTTTTTCCTTGTCAAATTAAAACCAGAAGCAATGACCCCTAAATACTGCGGGTCACCATACAAAATTTATTTCCAGATACATAGCTTTTTCTACCAAGCTTGTATAAATAATGCAACCGTAAAGGAGAAAATCATGACTCAATTAGAACAGGTCGTCTTGGGTGCTTATGCCTCACATGTGCAGGTGGCAGGCTTGGTTTCACAGCGTTACAACTTCACCGATGAGCCAGACACATACAACATTACAACTCCCGACTTTGACTATATCGGGTATGCATATGCAATTGCTGTTCAAAGTGACGGCAAAGTCCTCGTGGCCGGTGACTCAGGCTTATATGATGGCGAATATTACTCTGTAGTCAAAAGATTCAACACCGATGGCACTCTGGATACCACATTCCAGTCTGCGTGGTTTGACAACTACATCTACTCCATCGGAATTCAAAGCACAGGCAAGATTATCGTTGCTGGTGAGTTTGATGTGGTTGATGGCAACGGAGCACACAGCTTGGTTCGCCTGAACTCTGATGGCACCTTTGACGAAAGCTTCAACTACGGTGAATATCTCAATAGCCCTGTTTATACTGTCGCAATTGATCTTGATGACTCCATCTACGCAGGCGGTGAATTCGTTGATTTCGATGGCACTAGTTGCCCTCAGATTACCAAACTCGATGGCGAAGGCAACTTAGACACAGGTTTCGCAGCAAATTCAGCATCTCTGAATCTTGATGGTTATGTTTACGACATCGTTCTAAACTCCGATGGGACCATGTATGTTGCGGGTTGGTTCGACGGAAGCATCAAAAGACTCAATGTTGACTGCACCGTAGACGCAACCTTCAATCCCGGCTCAGGCTTCAACAGCTATGTCAACGCAATTGCTGTTCAGGATGACGGTAAAATCCTCTGCGGTGGCAATATTAGCAACTATGACAGCAGCAATTTCTATTACGGTCTTTGCCGTCTAAATACAGACGGAAGCCTCGACACGACATTTGAGTTGCCCGGCGACTTCAATGGCGACTGGTATCCCGGTGTGGAAGCAATCGCCATCCAGTCCACAGGAAAAATCGTGGTGGGCGGCTGGTTCGTGTCTCTCGGCGGCAAACTTTGCAACCGTATTGTTCGCCTCAATTCCGATGGTTCCCGTGACGGTTCCTTCGGCGCATACTACGGCGCAAATGACGGAGTTACAGAAATCGTGGTGGGTGCCTCCGACAACCTGTTCGTCGCAGGATATTTCACACAATATGCTGGCAATGTGCTCTCCAACGACTTCAACTTTGGCAACACCCAGATTTCCTTCGGCTTCATGAAAACCAACAATAACGGCAGCATCATCGGACAACCGCTTCGTTACCAGTTCTATCGTGCCGGTATCAATGACGGTAACTATGTTTGGGACGGAGGTCTGTACTTCAATACAAACCTGACACAAAGCTATGATGACATTGTCGATGTAGGCCTAGACTATGAAAATTGCATTCCTCATACTCACAGCAATGTGATGGAAAACGGATATTCTGGTGTTAACTACGAATATTATGAACTTGCCAGCGACACCTATAACTATGTTTCAATGCCCAGCGATGGAAGAATCAAGAGTGGCAATAGCCTC
>Ga0222713_10001897_pt1 | contig 22774 bp, 35 predicted proteins | sample C33_649DmetaG_FD_165061 | JGI IMG/M metagenome (GOLD analysis project Ga0222713, IMG submission 165061) | Estuarine water microbial communities from San Francisco Bay, California, United States - C33_649D | ecosystem: Environmental > Aquatic > Marine > Unclassified | place: USA: California...
ATCTTGGACAACGAATGGTTGCAGATGCGCAATTTGCTATTTATATGGGGTCTTTATTGTTGGCTCAGTTGATTGCAGGAACTATCGCAAAAACAGGTCAGATTCGTCTTGACCATATTATTGTCAAGTATAATGCGGGTACGGGTCGATTCAAACAAGTTGTAACAAATCGAGGCTTAGAAAGCGCAAGTGTGGATACTACACAATTATATAATCAATTAGGAATACCCGTGTCTCAAGCATACATCGTGAAGATGATGGGGATTAACGGGTATTTGGATGTACAGAAACAGAGATTGGCGTAATAATAATAACGGCATTGAACTGTAGAAAAAAGATACTATTTTTGTTTTAACAATTTAATTAATAACGCTATGACAAACACTAAATCAGGATTCGTACCAATGGCTATCGGAATTGCATTGTCTCTCGCCACAATTTATGTTATTGCATATTTTGCAGGCAAGGGATTTCAAAAGGCAACCGATAACTAATTGTGCAAGGAATTTTCAAACAAATATTGGAGGCAACGGAAGGTCGTCACGCAAGTGGAGTTCTCTATGCGGGGGCTGTAGGAATTTTATTGTCTAATATTATACCAACCCCCGCAGAAGCATTATTCTACCATACTGAAAAGAAACTCAGGAATAAATGGGATAATGATGAAATAACTGCCGAAAAATATTGGCAAAAAACTGCAAGCGCATATTACCTGTACAAACCCGTTTGGTGGGGAATTGTAATCAGTGCAATGTATTTTACCAAGGGCGATGTCAAAAACAAAGCAAAAATTGGTTTAATAATGGTAACTGCAGGAGCGGTTGTGGGCATAATTTATAAAAATTACACAAAAGACATTCAAGATATACGTCGAGAGGTATTGACTTCAATGGAACCCAAGAAAAACATTACAGGCCCTACTAAACCTGCAAAAGTGGGTCAATATAGGTCAGTTCTTAGAAAAGGCAATGTATTAAAGTTTGTCGCTTAATAAATAAAAAATGGAAAATTCAACAGCAACACCTGCAGCAGCAGCACCCGTAGCACCCGTAGCACCCGCAGCACCCGCAGCACCCGCAGCACCCGTAATGGCGCACGGTGGCAACGTAGGCGATGCGGCACCGCAAATGGTGGAGGGTGGTGACGTTGCATCAATAGAAAATAGTTGGGGCACTTGGATAGCAATTGGCTTAGTGTCACTTACGCTTGTAGCATTAATTTTACAGATTGCTGTACATCGCAAAAATTTAAAGAAAGTAGATGCAGACGATGAAGCATTGCTGAAAGATGTCAGAGAACTAAAATTGAATGTGAAGAAACAAATGGGCGAAAAGTATGAAACCTTGGCTTGACGAAGTTACTTATGGCAACCCAAATGATGAATTACTTCCCTATTTAGAAAAAGGGGAATTCGATTTCGTTTTCGAATCCCTCAAAAAATACCCCTTTCCAAAAAATACTTCGGAGACTACAAAAGATGAAATGAGAGAACTTATTTCAATTCAGAACGCTCCCGAACAAAAAAACGAAGAAATTATGTCGAGGTATTTAAACTACGACGAAAATTTCGGAGATGTCATAAAAACCTATTGTAAAGACACAATAGGTGAAAATATGGATGAGGTAATTGACCAAATCACAAAAGATGGTTACTATGTCCTTGTTAAATTAAAATTTTTCTATCAGCGACCACGCCCCTATCAATTGGCACAATATTTACGGGCGCGGCTTTTTCCATATGCTGCGTCTTCAGCATTGACTCCTTCGTACCCATCGGGACATTCATTTGAATCATATGCTTTAGCAGAATACATTGGAAGTAAATATCCCGAGCACTATCAGTTTCTAACTGATTTAGCGCACGACATATCAATTAGTCGATTATTTCTTGGTTTGCATTTTGCCACTGATTTGGATTTTGGCAGATTCGCGGCTAAAAAATATGTAGGCTCAAAGCAATTTGCAAGTAAATATGGAATATGAATTTCTCGTAACTCCAATCGGTAAGCCAAGGATGACACAACGGGATAAGTGGTTGAATCCTCCCCGTAAACCTGTCTTGAATTACAGACTTGCTAAGAATGGTTTGCAATTTTATGCTTGTGAACAAAATTTTAGTTTGCCCGAAATTATTAATGTTATTTTTGTTTTACCTGTTTCATTAACTTGGAGCAAAAAGAAAAAGACATCAATGATTGGGCACCCACATCGTCAAAAACCTGATTTAGACAACATCCTGAAATTTTTGATGGATGGTCTAATGCCCAACGGTGGTGATGAAGTTGTACATACCATAAACGCCCGTAAAATTTGGGGTGAAGAAGGTAAAATATTAATCGAAACTAACAATGACCCGACAACGCAAAATCGAAACGAAACCAATTGAACAACTATTTTCGGCATTAAGTGAAACGCTGAATGAAATTGGTTATATGAGAACAGTTCATCTTCTGAGGAAGGGGCAAGAAAATGTTTGGAATTCAGATTTAAAACTTGCAACAGATGCTGTTTGTAAGGTATTTAATATATCTCCTGACGTAGTATTTGGTAAGTCAAGAAAATATCCCCGAAAATATGCTTTCGCTATTTGGGTTTATTTATCATACACCAAATTAAATTACACTTTGCCTGACTTGGTGAACTATACACACAAGTCATTATCGACGATTAGTAAGGCTAAGGGTTCAATCGATAATAGAAGAAGTATAACGGCATTTGATAAAAAGATTAATGACAAACTTGATGAATGCGTAACAATCATAAATCAAATTAAACCTGAATAATAATGGAAAATACAGAAAATGTGAATTCGGAGATTTTTGAAGATTTCTCCCCACTGACAGAAGAAAATGTAATTCAACGTGATTACACTAAACCAAAAGTAGACTATTCTCAAGTCAACGCAACTCCTATTGAAGAGCCTGTGTTTATTCCACCTTCTTTTGAGGATATGGATAAAAATTGGAATTCAAAGGGAGTTGAAGATGCGCAAATCATAGATGAAAAGTCAAGTGCTAATCCCTATACCGAGAACCTTGATAAAAAAGACCAAAGGAAAGCCTCCGCGGCTTTAGTCGAGGCTTTATTGGATGGTTATACTCAGTTGAATAAATTTGGTAATAAACTTGTTCAATTCAATCCTGAAAAAGTTCAGGCAATGATGCGCTCAGGGGAAATCGACCCTGATTTGACCATTCCGATAAATGGTGCAAATATTGGCATCCTTGATTACATAAATGCATACAACGAAGAAACTTCAACCGTAATTTCTGTAGATGATGATTTCAAAGACAAGGTTCGTCCTTTATTGATTGAAGAATTTATGGAGCGTAATATCGGGATGACGCGATTACAACTTATTGGATACTATTTTGGTACTGATTTCTTGACTAAAGGAACATTGATTTATTCATTAAGAAAGCAAAATCAATCCGTTTTGGATTCATTGGTTGAAATTAGTCATAATACACGCCCTGCACCAACACCGCAGGCGACTCGTGTTCAACAGGCTGAGTCTATTGTAGAAGAACAGCCCGTGCAGAGGCCTCAGCGCGAATATGTAGAGCCCGAAGAGGAATATGCAGTTGTCGATGATTTCGAGCCTATCACCGTGGTTAAAACGGCAAACGATGACGTAAATCGTGCAAGAAAAAGACAAACGGGACCAAAATTTGGGGACAGTGCAATTTTAGAGCAGATGGAACAAATTGCTAATGGTGAGCCTTCATCAAAGCGTAGAGGAAGACCAAGAAAAAAATAAGTTAAAAATATGAGAGAACCATTATTGGGCGTAGCCGTCGGAAAGAAAGGAGTGGGGAAAACCTATACAACCAATAGGGTTATCAAACAATATGTGATGGGTAATCCCGCTTCAGGAATTATGCCAAGAAAAGTTTTGATTTTAGATGCAAACGATGAATACACAGAGTTTAAAGCAATTGCTTTAAAAGATTTGATGTTGTTCAGCGTACATCCCTTGGTTGAAGTAAGAAGAATTAGGCCAATTCACGCAGATGGTAAAAAAATGACCTTGGATGATTTGGCTACTACATTGAATTATATTTTGGAGGTTTTTTCGGGTGGCCTTTTATTGATTGAAGACATTAATCGATTTACTTCGGATTTTATGCCTCAAGATTTAATGGGAGCGATTGCAACAAATCGACACCGTGACTTAGACATCATTTTACACTATCAGGGTATAGGTCGCATTGGAACAAAGGTGTGGCAAAATATCAATTGGCTCAGAATGCATAAAATTACTGAGTCAGCGATGCGACACTCGAAAAAGTTTGAAGATAAGTATGAGATAATTCGAATCTGCGAATTGATGGTAAACATCCAATATTTTGTGGGCAGTGAAAGATATTATCAATACATTGATTGCGAGAATATGTGCTTTCAGGGTAGGGTGGATGAAAAACTGTTTGCAGATGCTTGTAAGCAATATTTGGAGGAAAATTATCGTAGAATTATTTCACCACTTTTACAGATTCGTTCAGTGGGTGATAAAAAGAAATTTACCGCAGATACAGCAATGAAGTCTGAGATGGAAAGATTGCGTAAAATGTATTTGAAAAAGCAAGTGTAAGTTACATTAAGTCTACTATACAAATGATTGATAAGCCCCCTTGTAAATAGGGGGTTTTTTATTTTATTTACTTGTAATTTACCATACAAATATTATTTGCTAAAATAATCAATGGATAATAGTCCATTTTATCGAAAGTATTTTTGAAACTATAAGCAGTCTGAACGGCTTATAAAACAAAAACTTATGAACGTAGAATCTTTAAAAAAAATCGGAGGCCAAGTCCTTTTAATTGTAGTCGGTGTTCTTCTTGCTAATGAAATTCAAAAGCAAATTGACAAACGCAGAGCAGCAATGTAAATTCACACAACACTAAAAATCTAAAAAACAAAACTAAAACTATGAGTAATGTCCGTAAATACCTTGCTGACGCACAGAATCGTGCTCACGAGGGCTTCTTGAATGCCGATGGCTTCTTTGATGACGATTTAAACTTCACCGCAGGTGATGATTTTATGAACGCAAATGGCAACGACGCTATGCCTGCTGCTGCTCCAACCTCACAACCTTACATCATTCAAATTTCTAACACAGGTTCTGCTGTTGCGAATTTCAATGTATTGGGTTCTTATGAGCAGTTAAGTGATACTGCAGCATTTACTGCAGGTAACTTTGTATCAGGAAACGTAACGATTTCGTCTGCTATTCCAAACGTAACCTATCAGCAAATGTTGTATCAGTTTATGAACAACCCTTTCAGCACAGGTTTGACTTACATTCAGTCTTCTTCAAGCACACAGTTGTTAGAAACAATCAGTGTACAAACTAAAGACGCGAATGGTAACGTAGCCCAAAAGCCTTTGGTGCCTACTATTGACCCATATCAGTTTCAAACTACCGTCCTTGCTCTCCGTTTCGGATACAGAATTGACGGTTACACACGTTTGATTTTGAATTCAATTTTGGCTTCAACTACCGTGAAGTTGTATCTGTACCCTGCAGACAACATCAACTTGGCTCGTGGATTGTCAGGACGCGCTGTATCAAAAGATTTCAGCAGCCCAGGCATTGTACGTGCTCAAACCGTGAAAATCCAAGGTTAATCCCTTTTTTACGATTTATAGAAAAGGGGCGATGGCACACAGCCTCGCCCCTTTTTTTTTATAGTATAAAAACAAATAATTATAGAAAAAATAATGACAATCTACGAGTATATCGCAAGGAATAATCCTATGGGTGCTAAAAGAGTAATTGAATCTTTTGGTTATGTGGTAACACAACCTAAAAAAATGGGCGATAACCTTCGTATGTTGGTTGCGCAAGAAGGAGAGCCCGCTTTAAAGGCAGTAGTTGACTTACATCCTGATAAGGACTTAATTTTAGAAGTCTTCGGGAATAGTCAAAGCGTTAAAGCCACAGGCGAAAGTTTTTTTGGAGCCGATGGGTTACTTCAAAGCGCAGTTTTAAATAACAACCAACAGCAAAATGACAGCAACAATAAAATGGTGCTGCAAACCAATACATTAATTGTAGCATTATCACTACTTGTAGTAGCAGGTTTAATATTGAAAAATAAATGAAAACTTTAACACCAAATGAACTTTACGCTTTAACAGCGATGACAATTGACAACAATACTGAGGGGGTGAAAACTCTTATCACAAAGTATGGTGTTATTTTGCCAACCAATGCAAGTCGCAGTGATATCGACAAAGCATTTGCAGCCCTTTTAAGAAAGAGTAAATCTTTCCGCAATGATTTTGCTGCATTAGCAACAAATGAAAGCGATAACAGCGAAAACTTCTCAAATTTTATGGAAATGTCAGGCAGGGGGATTACAACTTCAAGTACATTAAAAACTCCTGACCCAATTCCTGTCAAAAACCCTTTACCAAATACTTCTACGAAAGGAACAAGTGCATTTCGTGAAGCCTTTGATGCGGATACTATAAAAAATATTATCAATACAGGATTGGGTATATGGGCTGCTCGTTCAGGTACTACAGCATCAACTACTAATGATTTACAAACGGGTAGAGAGACCTTAGGCTTACAAGGACAAAATCAGCCGACAAGGGGAATTGGAACAACGGGGATAGTATTAATTTCTGTTGGTGCAATTGCTGCGATTGGTGTTTTAATTTATTACCTATCAAAAAACAAATAATATGACTGTTGCAAAAAAGAAATATTACAATGTTATGTTCAATGTGGGCAAAGTAAAATATTTGGTAAATTATCACAATGGAATTAATAAGCATTCCGATGGTAGTGCATTTTACGATGTGAAAAGTTTCAAAAACAAAAAAGAATTTAACGCTTATGTAAAAAGCCTTGAAGAAAAGGGCTATGTCTATAAATAATATGGAAAATAAAGATTATTCTAAAATTGTTGGATATTCACAAATCGGTGGTGCTTTAGGTATCATTTATGGTGTTTATACCAAATCAGGATTCCTGAAAGGGGTTGGTTTTTATTTGCTCGGCTCTTTTGTTGCAGGATTAATTTCATCAGGTATCACCACAGTTAAAAAATAATGGCAAACGAATTTCAAGACGCTTTAGACAACGTAAAGGAATTGGGTGGACAATCTACCCACGATACGTTTTTGAAGCAAACCAAGCGCATTATGAAAGGTAGTGCTACGGGTCTTGTAGTTGGTTTGATGTACGGATGGTACACAAAGAAAAATATTTATGTCACTGCAACACTTGGTGTAATTGCGGGTGGTGCGGTTAATTACTTTATTTTCTCAGAATAAAATTATGACTTTAGATTCAGCAATAAAATATAAAGATTTTTCGAACCCAAGTATAGTTCAAACAAGGCCAATTAATATACAAAAGGCTAATGATGACTATTTTTCTGCTACGGGTCCCGCGGGCGCAACACAATTAAAACTCACCAAGGTTTTGACTGTAAAAAATGCTCAAGGTAAAAATACGAATTATGAAGTGGGTTCAGTTCTTTGGGCAGTGCCTATTCAAAGCATCACCAAATCAAACAGTTATATTTTTACAACCGAAGGTCAAGGCTATATTTTGACTGTAGGTGTGAACGCTGAAATTTATAATGCAAAAGAATCTTTGGATACGAAAAAAGGTTTTCCTTTTTCTTTAGTTGGATTGACTTTAATTGGAATCGTAATAATTTATACAATGAAAAAATTATGAAAACAGCGAATGATGAAAAGAAAAAAGGTGGTGCATTGATGCTTGTAGGTTTTGCGATGCTCGCCTATGTTGTTTATAAAATAATTGAAAGTAAATGAAAAAAGAATATATTGAAGCCCTCGTTTTAATTGGAGCAATTGGATTGGCTATTTACTTAGCAAGTTCTAAGGACTCCGTATTGAAAAGTGCAAAATCAAATTCTCCAACACCGACAGGACCAAAAGGCGGTTTTGAGAATTTCACTGCAGACGAATTAACTTATGACGACCATTTGTATGGAAATGCAGATGGAGGATTAAAAGGTTTAACATTTAAATAAATAAAACTATGACAAAAAACACAAAAACAATCTTGACTTTAGCCGCTGTTGCAACGGTATTGTTCTTCGTTTTCAAGAAGCCAAAAACTGACGCTTAATTGTAATCGAAATGAATCGTGACGTATTATTGGGCGCGGGGGTCGTTTTGGCCTTTATCGTCCTTGTTAATCGAGCCAAAAAAAACCAAGTAACTGACACCCAAGGTGGCGGTGGTGGTGGTGGCGGTGGTTTTGGTGGTGGTCCCTTTGTAGGGGGCGTACCCGCAGGACCAATGACGGTGAATAATATTATTCAACCCGCTACAAGTGGTGGTGTAAAACCAACACCTGTAAGTCCAACTGTGGCTGCAGGATTAGGTAGTACACAGGTAGCCGCAAGCACTTCGTCCACAGGCGTAGGTAATACAGGTGTGGGGGTTGGTAATACAGGAGGTATTGTTCCTGTAGGTCAAGGAGGTAGTGTTACACCTACCTACAGCACAGGAACTGTCACTCAAGCAGATTTAAAGTCAGGTGTAGCAGGTAACACTGTATTCAAACCTTTCAGTGGAGATGCTAAATTCTTGGGATTTGTAGGTTCAAGACCTAAATTTGAATTTAATTAATATGTTGTCAGCAAATAAACTATACAAGGAGTCAGGTACCACTTTGTCTTTCAAAGAATGGTTGGAGCGTGAAAAGGCAAAAGGCAAATTCATTCCCAACGTGGAAGCGATGGAAGAGTTTGTGAATGCCGATGGTGGAACTTCAGAGCAAGCCTCTGAGCAACCCGAAATCACAGCCAAATCAGTTGAGAATAAACAGATGTTTACCTCGATTGCTCGAGTAGGTTTAATTGTTGTATTAGCATACTTCGTTTATCGAACTATCAAAAATGAAATTAAGTAATACTCAAATAAAGCGCATCATTATTGCAGGGGGATTTTTCTTCCTGCTTTTGCGCTTTAGAGGATACTTAAATCCTTCAAAAGAAACATTGTCGGCAAAAGACGATAGTGTTTCTGCAAATGGTACCAAATCGGTAATCGACAGAGCGATTCACAAAGTAAAAAGTGGCGGGGTAAAAGTTGCAAGCACACCATCTGAAATAAAAAACTGATGAAAGAACAAAGAATTGCAACCAAATATGCCCCACTTACGCTTTGTGTGGTTTTAAAAACAGAATTCCCTACCAAATTAAACTTGGTAGTGTTTGATGCAAAAAACCCGAAAAGAAAGTTTACTGAGCGATACAAGACCGTAACAGGTGAAGAAACCCTGTTTGTTCGAATGCCGTTATCTCCTGATAACGCTGTCGTTCAGGTTTTTGCAGGCGGGGGTATTGCAAAAAAGAATGATTCAAACTTTAGTATTGTAAGGGTTTACAAAAAAGGTTTGGAGCGTCGATTTGATTTGAATGATATTGGTAATCCTCAAATACGCTCATTCGTCAAATTTGCGCAGAAATTTTGTTTTAATGTGAGTGAATTAGAGCCCGAAGAAACTTATCGAAGTGATGACGGGGAATATTTTATTCAATTAAAGCAAGAGATAAAAGATGCAAGTGGAAAAGTGTTGGGTACACCCGCACGTATTGGTCGTCAGACAGGTGTTATTCAAGTGAGTAAAACACAATTTGAAGCCTTTACAATTCCGATGCGAATGGCAATATTGCTCCACGAATTTTCTCATTTTTACTTAAACGAAAAAATGGATGATGAAATGGAGGCAGACTTAAACGGATTGTTGATTTACCTTGGACTTGGATACCCAAGAATCGAGGCTTATCAAGCGTTTCTCGAAACATTCAAAAATGCACCAAGCAACTTGAATAAAAAACGCTACGATATGATTAATAACTTCATCAACAATTTTGAAAAAATGGACATTGTAATAAAATAAAGATGGCAGTTACAACTTGGAACACAGCACCGAATTACGATGAATGGGGAAGTGATTCTTTTTGGAGTTGTGCGGATTGGATTCAATGGCACAAATTATTAAAAGAAAAATTTGGTCAGGAAAAAGCAAAAGGTATTTGGGAGTATGCTTACTCACAAGGTACTGCATTTGCATCACATTATAATTGTAGAACAACGGATGGGGCATTTAGACTGTATGTAGCCAAAGAAGGTTTAAATCCTTATGCGAGTGCAGGAGTCTTGTCTCCTGTTTTAAAAGTTATTGGTGGCGGTTTTGACGTTGTAAGTGGTACGGGTGATTTTCTTTCGTCAATAGGCAAAAATATCAAATACCTCGGTTACATAGCGGTAGCAGGAGTAGTTATATATGCAGGTTTAAAAATTTATAAATCTACAAAGTGATGAACAAAAATTACATTTATATTGGTGGTATTTTGATAGGTTTAGGGGCTATTGCTTTATTGGTAATGAATATAAAAAAATCCAATAAAGGAAGCGATGACAAAGACGCAAAAGATATTACTGCTTTATTAAAAAAGATTGATGACGCAAAAAAATGAAAACTGACAAAATATTAAAATATAGTTTTTATGGTATCGGTGCAATTGCTGTTATCCTTGGTGTTGTTTCTGTAATGAAAAAAAAGAAAGACGACGATGGAGATGATGGTTCGGGAGGTGAAAATATTCCTGACAAACCAAATCAGCCTGTGATTGACCCTAAACAAGCGGCAGTACCGTTAGATTTAAAAGCAATTCTTGCGAGCAAAGACCCGATGTCATTATTGAAAGGCAGAAAAATTTATGCTAAAATTGACAAAGCGAAGGGTAGGAGTGAAGCAAGAGTCAATGATGGATGGGGATTAGGAAACAATATTGTTTTCGAAAGCACTCCTGAAGGAGAATTCCTTGGTTATGCTCAGTTTGTAGTAAACGATAAAAATGGAGCAAAAGATGCTCAAGGTAAACTGTACAAGTGGATTAGAATTACCTTGGCTGATAAACCTTGGAATCGTTATAATAACACGAAATCTTGGTTGACAAAACAAACATTCAAAGGCAAAAACAATGATTTTGCTTATTTTAGAGAAGATGTAATAAGATTATGAAAATGATAAAAATTGATAAAAATTTGAAGTACGGGTTATACATTTTGGGCGCACTTGTCGGTGGTTTTGCAGTCGTAAAAATTGTAAAAGCAATTAAAGACAATGCGGACAAAGGCGGGGATGACAAAACACCCGAGCCTGAAATCAAAACAGTTTATGTAGACACATACCTGTCTAAGTTGCCTTTAGGGGTGGATAATTTGACTTGGGGCTCAAAGGTACCCGCAAAGTATTTGCCTAAGTTTAATGCAACGGCAGCCGCTAATTCAGATGCAACTTACAAGGCGAATGCAATCAGGGTTCAAACATTATTGAATCAAAGACTTGCTTCGATGGGTGGTGCATACCCTAAATTGATTGCTGACGGCAAAATAGGCGGGGAAACAACCAAGGCTATGATAGTTGTAGCAAACGCGTACAACAGAATGGATACGTTATTGCCTTTAAGCAAAAAAGAAGACATCAACAATTGGTTGACATTTTTTAATGTGAAAGCAATTTCTGATTCTACAAACGATACGAGTGAATTTCCTTTTTATAAAAAATAAAATAATCAGAATATGGACATAGATGATTTTTTCACGAATGGCGACCTTAGTTTTGGAATGGACGGTGCAAGCCCCACATTTAAAAACTTTGCAGGAACAGGTCAAAATGTTTCGAGGGGACCAAAATACGGAGAATTTGAATTCAACAAATACCCTGAATATGGGTTTACTGATGATATTTATTCAAACGCTACGGGTACTTCACGGTTGAATCAACCTACCGATTGGTATGTTTCTAAACTGTCAGAAGCCGATAAGAAAAACTGCAACAAATTGCAGGGTATTATGGATAGTATTTCCAAGGACATTGATAACAATAACCAAAAAATTGCAAAAGCAAAAAGAGGTGAAAGAAGAGTTCTTGAAGAATATAACAAAGGCTTAGAATTGGCAGGTAAAAAAGTCTTGGAATTTATGAACGCTGCAAATTGCACACTCGTTCAGCAAGAAGAATTTAATAAAGCGTTAGGCGCGGCAGGTGCCCCATCAAAATCATCAAAAGTTATTTTGTATGTTGGCATTGGAGTTGCAGCCTTGGCTCTTGGAGTTGTACTTTACAAAAAATTTAAGAAATGAGAACAAACATCAGTAAACAATTAGGATTACCCGTTGCCCCGCAATTACCAAAAGCACCATCTTTGGAGGTGCAATTAGGTTTTGTAGCCGAGTATGATAACTCTTTAAATACCAAAAATAATGGGGGCTATTTTAATGCAGGTGGAAACGATGGTAATTGGCGTAATGATAAAAAATATTATAAGGCGGGCGATGAAAGTAGTATTGATTTTACTTTAGATAATGACCGAATTAGAGATAAGGCCACGGGTAAAATTATTACCAAGGATTTAAATTATGTCAATCGTAAAATTACAGAATATGCTTTAAAGGCAGAGGATTTGAGAAAAAGGTTGGAGGGAAGCGATTTAGATGTAACTACAGCCCAATATACGACCAATTCACAAAAGAATAAAGACCGCGCTCTTGCAAATCGCAACCGAGGTTTTTATGAAAGTCTTGTAAAAAGGTTAAAAACAATTTTAAATGATATGGAGGCTGAGCAGGCAAAAATAAAAGCAGATGCGGAAGCCAAAGTCAAGGCTGATGCAGATGCGGCAGCAGCAAAATTGAAAGCAGAAGCAGAAGCCGCTAAACAGGCCAAAATTGCTGCATTAAAAAAACAAATTTCTGAGTCGACTGACCCGAATGTTAAAAAACAACTTACTGACCAACTTTCAGGTTTATTGGAAGAAGGAGCCGCAGGGCTCAAGTCAAATAAATTTCTTTTGATTGGTGGAGCCGTAGCCGTAATTGGTATTTTGTATTATTTTTTTAGAAGCAAGGAATAATTATGTCAATTCAATATCAAGGTGCAGGTTACAGTTCTTTTGAAGAATTTATGAATGATACGGGGGTAGACAAAGATAATTTTGCTGATGCTAAAAAATCAGCGAATGAATTTGGAACTAAGTTTCAACAAACATTCAATAAAGAATTTAAAAATCAATACAGCGAGGCTCAAGAAAGGGCAAAAAGATTGGATTCGGAACCAAAAGTTTTGAATCCCATTCCAAATAGTTTATTGTATTTTGGATTGATGACAGCAGGTATTTATTTAGCATATTCATTTATTTTCAAATCACAATGAAGAAAAAATTATTAATCATTGCAGGTGCTACTATTGTAGGCGCAATTGCACTCAGGACGGTATATAAGAACTTGTATTTAGCAGGTCAATGGGATTTTAATATGGGTACTTTTGGTTTAAAATCCTTGAAGCCACTTACAATCACACAAACCATTGATTTTATCAACAAAAGCAATTTAAAGTTAACGGTTAAAAACATCAAACTTGGTGTTTATAGCAATGACATCCGAATTGGGCAAATTGATAGAGCAGGTGAACAAACTATTGGTCCAAAAGGTATTAGTAAATTCACTTTAGAGTATGCTTTGACCCCGACAATAGGGAATCAAGCCGCTAAAGAAGCAATTGCAAAAGTCGCGTCAACATATTTACAGACAAAAGACTTACCTGTGGACTTTGTTGGCTCGCTTGACGTAAAAACTCCATTTGGTTTTGTTACCGTTCCCGTGAGATATTCTTCAACGGGGAAAAATTTATACAAATTATGGTATGAATATATGAACGGATAATTGCTATATTTGAGCAATAGTTGTGTACATATATGAATATTAAAAAAGATTTTTTTAAAGGAGTTAGTCTTTATGCCACTGAATCTTCGGTTCAAGAAACAGAAGTGCAGGTTAGATTGACTATTGGTCAGACCGAATCTGAGCCTATTAATTATCAATGGTGCATTAATTGGCAGCCCAACCGTGTTACTAATTATAACGAGGTTATGGGGCGCAAAATCATTAATATCACTGAGGCTTTAGTGGTTCCTATGTTGCATCAAGCAATGGTCAAGTGGGCAAGAACGCTTGACATTTCATTTGAAGATTTTAGTGGTTTTTTATTTAAAAAAGACGATGTTATTGGTGTTGCTATCTACGATAAGACAACCCCAAAAAAATTATGTCCAATTGAAGAATTACTTGGATGACCGTCAAAGTAGCACGAAATTCACATTACGTTGTTAGAACTCCTGACGGGAATGGATTAGCCATATATATAGCAGAAGATGACCAATTGTATGTCAAGGACCATAACGGTTCCACACAACTATTAAAAGAACTTATTGGCTCCTTATCAATAGAAATTCCTTTAATGGGATTACAAGGCGGCTCATCGGGCACCTCAGGTAAAACAAGCGGCACTTCAGGCTCATCAGGAACAAGCGGTTCGAATGGTCAAGATGGAACATCGGGTGCAAATGGAATTGATGGGACTTCAGGTTCATCAGGCTCTTCAGGAAGCGCGGGCACAAGTGGTGTCGATGGCTCTTCAGGCTCTTCGGGCTCTTCGGGTTTAAGTGGTGTCGATGGGTATTCAGGCAGTTCAGGTTCATCAGGTTTTAATGGTATTGATGGGTCTTCAGGAACAAGTGGAAATGGTGGAACAAATGGCACAAGTGGTATTAATGGAACATCAGGCTCATCAGGAAAAGATGGCGAATTTGGTATTGAAGGTTCAAATGGCACATCGGGTTCTTCAGGTATTTGCGGTTCTTCGGGTACAAGCGGTAAAGGCTATTCTTTTGAGGAAATTCAAAGTGGTTCTAAGACTTTATTGGATTTTAGAAAAAGTCAAATACTTTACCTAAATTTGAATAATAACACGACGCTAAATTTTGCAGATTTCCCTGTCGGAATATTTTATTTGATTGTGAAGCAAGGTATTGGTAATTATAGTGTGACTTTCCCTTACGTTGTTAAACAATCAAAAGGGTTTGAATATGTGCCAAGCGTTTATCCAAATGCTGTAGATGTGTTACAATTTATGTGCGATGGCACATCATATTATGTGATTGACTGTAAAAAAGAATACTAATGCCAAATATTTTAACTGCGAGTTTAGGAAGAAACATAATTACCGTAGAGGGTAATGGTCTTGCTATTTTTGTTGATGACACGGATTTCGTGTTAAAGTTAAAAGACGTTGATGGTAATATACAGGCCGTTTCAGACTTTGTAGGAAGCGGTGGAACAAGTGGAGGTGGAATACAATCCATCAATGCCTTGACCGCAAGCGCGCAATTTATGACTGCGGGTACCTCGGGTACCGATTTCGCAGTACAGTCTGTAGGTAATACGCATACCTTCAATTTACCGAATGCGAGCACAAGTGCCCGCGGTGTAGTAAGTACGGGTGCGCAGACCATTAAAGGCGTAAAAACATTTACAGACAATGCATTTTTTCAAGGGGATGTTGATATTGCAGGTACGCTTACAGCGGAAGCAAAATCATTCTTGATTCCTCACCCCGACCCCGACAAACAGGGATGGGATTTACAACACGGAAACTTAGAAGGTGGTGAACACGCGATTTATTATCGTGGCCGTCTTCAAGGGACAAATATGATATATCTACCTTCATATTGGAAGTTTTTGGTTAGTCTGCACACTATTTCTGTGCATTTGACAAGTGCTAAAGGCGACTCCAATTATTTCGTAGAAGATGTGAATTTAGAAAATATTCGAATAGCAAAAAGTGTAGGTGATTGGTTCTCTTACGATTGCTATTTCATAATTCACGCTGAAAGACGAGATATTGGCAAATTGAAGGTGGAAATTACACCTCAAGAAAAGCAATATTGATGAAAAGAATACTCCATTTGATACCTCACCTGAGTACAGGTGGGTGCCCCCAATTCGCTTACGACCTATTAAGAAAAACAAAAGACACCACAGATGCTTATGTGGTTGAATATGCATTTATTGCTTGGGATTATGTTGTTCAAAGAAATCGAATTATCGATTTGATGAAAGACAGGTTTTTTTCTTTGGGCGAGCAGAAAGAACAACTATTTGATATTATTGATACGATTAAGCCCGATGTCATCCATATTCAAGAATTTCCCGAATACTTTATGGACGATGAAATCGCCCGTAAATTGTACGACAAGAATCGCGAGTATGTAATTGTAGAAACGAGTCACGACAGTGGATTTAATCCCGCAAACAAGCGGTTTTTCTCAGACCATTTAGCATTGATAAGCCAATGGCAAATTAATAAATTCAAGGATTACGAAATACCCATTACTCTGTTGGAAAGCGACATTGAATACAAAACAAAAATTCCCAATCAGAGGGAAGAAGGTTTATTAAAACTTGGATTAGACCCCAACAAAAAACACGTTTTAAATGTGGGTTTATGGACGACAAGAAAAAACCAAGCGGAGGTCTTAGAATACGCGAAAGCACTCAAAAGTTCCCCTGATATTGAATTTCATTTTATTGGTAATCAGGCTCCTAATTTTGAGAATTATTGGGGTACACTAATGCACGACTTACCATCAAATGTAAAAATTTGGGGTGAAAGAAGTGATGTGAATTCATTTTACGAGTGTATGGACCTGTTCCTATTTACCTCACGAGGTACAAATGGCGATATGGAAACAAGTCCGTTGGTTCTCAGGGAGGCTACAGGACATCAAATGCCGATACTGATGTACAATTTACCCGTGTATTTGGATTACTACGACAAATTCTCCAACATAGAATATTTGGATTGGAATAATTTACAATTGAACATAGAAAAAATAATTAAAAAGACACATATGGAAAACGAAAAAACAAACTTGTTTAGGCTTGAATTCAACAAAGAGAACAACCAAATTTTCATTTATTATCTAAAAGAAGAATCATTAAATGTTTCGATATCCATTGCGGATATTGATAGCAAACACGCTATTTACGCATATGATTCAACTTTCCAAAATTATTCATCGGGTTGGTGCACGCCAATACCTGTACCCGCTTTGAATAAAATGAATGTGAGCGGATATTTTAGAGGATATGTAGTTTCTTTGTGGAATTCTCAAAGAGATACAATTATAGAATCACATACCGTTTGGTATGATGAGAATGCCCCATATTTTGAAAGAGTCTTATTTCCAACCGACCCTTGGAATTTGACTTGGATTAATTACACCGAAATGTTTGTAGAGAATTTTTATAATCCTCTACAAATGGAGATTACGGGCACTTGTTTGGATATTGGTGCAAACGACGGTCTATACACAGAATACTTGCTTAGAAACGGAGCAAATAAGGTCTATGCAGTTGAATGTGACCCAAGAAGTGTTAAGTTTTTAAATAACCGATTTAATGATAATGAAAAAGTAGTTATTGTGGATAAGGCTATGTGGAGTTCTAATGAAACAAATGTAAAACTAAGTTTCAGGACTGACACAAGCACAGTATCTTCTTTGGTACACGATGCTCAGAAGCACGGACACAATATGAATTACGACCACGATGGGTTTTATGATGTGAACACTTGGGATTACAAAACTTTGTTGTCTAAAATGAACATTTCAAAAGTTAATTTTTTCAAAATTGATATTGAAGGTGCAGAATATAATGTGTTCAAATCTATGTCAGATGAAGATATTCAAAATATTGACGGATTTATGGTCGAAATACATTGGAATGACAATGGAAAAATTTATCAAATTACGGATAGGCTTGAGCAATTAGGTTTTGAAATTGAACTAAGAAGACATACTGAAGATAATGCAGTCGTAGAAAAAGCAGATTGGTTTAAATATTGGATGTGTACGTTTTACGCTTCAAAAAAAAAAGAGCCGAAGAGATTTAGTTTAAGAATTCATCACTTACAAACGACTCTATCAAGTAATGTTGAAAGGCAAAGTCGTGAAAAAATTGATAATTTAATTTATTTGTTGAAAAAAGATTCTCGCTTTAGTGAGGTCTATTGGAGTCGTCATTACAATGCTCCTTGGAGCCAATTGCCAACTACGGATAATTGCAGTAGACCGAATGCGGTGTCTATGGATAAATTTCCGAATGGTAGAAATGAGTATGGAGAAACTGCGCTGACACCCGCTCACTATGGTTGCTTTAGAGCATTTAATGATGCTATTCAGATGCATTTGAATAAAGACTTTTCAGCAACGATGATATTTGAGGGCGATGCTGATATTCAGGATATGGAGAAATACATCGAATGCCTATATGCTGCTTTGTGTGAGGCTGATAAAAATGAAATTGACTTCATTTCGTTTGGTGGTGCATACCATTTAGAAACAGGCGAGTTATTGGCACATCCTGTAGAGCGAATTGATGCTTTACCATTTGGGTGGATTTCGAAACACGTTCCTTTTGCACATTCAATTATTATTCCTCAGAGATACATCAAAGAAATGAAACACGCATTTGCCACTGAGCCTTGGGACGTTGCTGATTTATTTTTCATCAATCACTTTAATATGAATCCCAATAGGAAACAATTTGTAAGCGAGAGTCAATTGAGTAATCAAATTGATGGGTACTCATTAATCGACAGAAAGGTAAAAAATTATATCATCAAATGAGAATTGCACATATTCAACCAAGCGTAATTTCAGTCCCCCCAAATGGATGGGGGGCAATCGAAAAAATCATTTGGGAATACAAAATGGTTTTGAATCAGTTAGGACACGTCTGCGAAATAGTCAATTTGCAAGATTTAAAGGCCGAAGAATGGGACGTTGTTCATTGCCATATGTTTGACCAAGCATTATGGTTGGCTGAACAAAAAGTGCCATATTTCTATTCGCACCACGACCATCATTCGATGGTTTGGGGTGAAGAAAGTGCTAATTATCAATTAAATCTGAAAGCAATGAGACTTGCTGAGATTGCCTTTGTTCACGCGAAAAGTAGTATTGAGATGTTTAAAAATATCCCTTATTATTTGAGTCACGGTGTGAATACTGAATTCTTTAATTTTGTAGAGCCAAAAGGTATTGATGAACCGAATATTATCATTGTAGGAAACAATGGTTTGGCGGGTACTGAAAAAGTATTTGACCGAAAAGGATTCAGGTATGCAATAGAAGCGGCACGCGAATTAAAGTGGACAATTACAATGGTTGGCCCCAAAGCAACCCAAGAACAGTTTCTGAAGGAAAATCCCGATTTACAGTATGAAAAACTAAGGTTGGTTTTTGATGCGGACGAGGAGCAGTTGAAGAAAGAACTACAGAATGCTCATTTAATGATTCACGCTACGTTTGTAGAGGCAGGTCATCCACCTTTAACACCTTTGGAAGCAATGTCTTGCGGGGTCCCTGTAATTGGCACACCAATGGGTATTGATGTGCCTCAAATAATATGTCAAAGAACTACCGAAAGCGTAGTAGAAGGAATTAAACAATTCGTATTTCAAAGAAATTCATTAATCGCAGAAGCACGACTAATTGCGGAAAATTACGATTGGAAAATTATTGTAGAAAATAATTTATTGAAATGGTATTTTCAGGTCTTGGATAAGAATAATATGGGCAATACAGCCCGTAGAATTTATCACCAATCGACAATCAACAAAGTTCAGGACACTATGATGTTTAAGTATTTGGATGGGGCAAGAGTGGATTTGGTTGGTAGTAGCGATAAAACGTATAAGGCTGAACTTTCAGTTAGGGACAATCACTTAGGTGTTATTTTTAGCGCATATTTAAAATGCGGTATGTTTGCTCAGGGGTCAAAGAAATATCATCGAAATTGGGAATGGAAAATTACGGATGAGAAAGGTAACGAATGTAGGCAGTTTTACGATGCACAAGACAAACGTGTTTATGTAGCAATTGAAAGTTCAAGTTTAGGAGACTCTTTGGCTTGGGTACCAATTGTCGATGAGTTCAGAAAGTTGCACGATTGTAAAATGATTATTAGCACTTTTTGGAACGATATGTTTAAGGATGCCTATCCTGAAATGGAATTTATCAGAGCGGGAACACCCGTTAACAACATTTATGCTATGTACAGGATTGGTTGGTATTACGAGAACGACGGATTGGAGGTACATTATGGACATCACTCACGCGATTTCCGTAAGTTTTCTTTGCAAGGTACGGCCTGTGATATCTTAGGTTTTCCTGACATCGAAATAAAGCCAAAAATAAAGCAAGTTCAAGGTCAAAAAATCGATAAAAAATATGTCGTTATTGCCCCTCACGCGTCAAGTCATTGTAAATATTGGCATAACGAAGAAGGATGGTCTAAAGTTGTCCAATTTTTAAACGACTTAGGCTATGAGGTTTGGAACATATCAAAAGAGTCTGCATCAAGCGGTTGGGAGAATTCCAAGTTATCAAAAAACGCCTTATTAAATGTAATTGATAAGACAGGAGACATACATATAGATGAAAGGATTTCTCAAATAAAATCCTCATCTTTGTTTATCGGATTAGGGAGCGGACTTTCGTGGTTGGCTTGGGCCTGTGATACACCTGTTGTGTTAATAAGTGGTTTTTCACAGCCCATAAGCGAATTTAGCGATTGTACCCGCGTTTTTAATCAAAATGTGTGTAATGGATGCTTTAACGATTACAGGCTTGACGCAGGTAATTGGAATTGGTGCCCTAAATATGAAAATACTGACAAAATGTATGAATGCAGTAAGTCAATTACTCCTAAACAGGTAATCGACGCAATTAGGAAAACACTAAACAAGCACCAAACAGCACCCGATGGCTAAAAACATTTTAATCACACCCTATAGGAATTCCACGAATCCTTTAGAGTTACCAAAAATTGACTTTATCAATGGCTCGACAGCCATAACACTTCAAACTGAAGAAACTTCACAGTCCTTAACTTTTGTTGGTTCTGCAGGAACGCTCTTGCAAATTAATAATGATTTAACGGGCACGACAATCTCAACCAAAAACATTGCAATTACAGGTGTTATCAAAAACACAGGTATAACCTCAAATTCGGGGTTAAATGATTTTGTGGTAATTGATGTTTCGACGGGTCAGTTTTATTACCGTAGCGCACCAACAGGTACTTCGGGTACTTCAGGGCAAAGCGGCTCGAGCGGAACTTCGGGGGCAAACGGCTCTTCGGGGGCAAGCGGCTCTTCGGGAACGTCAGGAGCAAATGGTTCTTCGGGTACCTCAGGGCAAAATGGCTCCTCAGGAACTTCGGGAGAAAGTGGCTCTTCAGGAACTTCGGGAGAAAGCGGTTCTGCAGGAACTTCGGGAGAAAGCGGTTCTGCAGGAACTTCGGGTGAAAATGGTTCAAGTGGAACTTCGGGTGAAAATGGTTCAAGTGGAACTTCGGGTGAAAATGGTTCAAGTGGAACTTCGGGTGAAAATGGTACAAGTGGAGCGGACGGTTCCTCGGGTACTTCGGGTAATAGTGGTTCTTCAGGTACATCAGGTAATAGTGGCTCTGCAGGAACTTCGGGAGAAAGTGGCTCTTCAGGTACGTCAGGAGAAAATGGCTCCTCAGGAACTTCGGGAGAAAGTGGCTCTGCAGGAACTTCGGGAGAAAGTGGCTCTTCAGGAACTTCGGGAGAAAGCGGCTCTGCAGGAACTTCGGGAGAAAGTGGCTCTTCAGGTACGTCGGGAGAAAATGGTTCAAGCGGAACGTCGGGTGAAAATGGTACGAGTGGAGCGGACGGGTCTTCAGGAACTTCAGGAGAAAATGGTTCTTCGGGAACATCAGGTGATAGTGGCTCTTCAGGTACATCAGGTGATAGTGGCTCTTCAGGTACATCAGGTGATAGTGGCTCTTCAGGTACGTCGGGAGAAAATGGTTCAAGCGGAACGTCAGGTGAAAATGGTACGAGTGGAGCGGACGGTTCTTCAGGAACTTCAGGTAATAGTGGTTCTTCAGGTACGTCGGGCGATAGTGGTTCTTCAGGTACGTCGGGAGAAAATGGTTCAAGCGGAACGTCAGGTGAAAATGGTACGAGTGGAGCGGACGGTTCTTCAGGAACTTCAGGGGCTAACGGGACATCAGGTACGTCGGGTGGTAGTGGAGCATCAATAAGTGATGGTTGGGATTGGGGAACGCCAATTAATCCAACGAAAATATATTCAAGTAATGGTGCATTGGATGCAGCAACGGTTATTTTAAATATTTCAGAAACCTCTTTAACCTTAACCAATTATGCAATTCAATTTGCAACAATTGGTGTCGGGTCAAAAATTACAACCAAGGGAGGCCCATTTGGTTCATTTATTACAAATTGGGAAGTTACATCAGTAGTTGATTCGGGAACATATTACGAATTTGGGGTTAATTATCTTTCAGGTACTCAATATACTCCATCAGTAGGAGACGACATTTTGTGTGATTTTGCAATTGCAGGTCAAGCAGGAACAAGTGGTACCTCAGGTGTAAATGGAACTTCAGGCACGTCGGGAGAAAATGGCTCATCGGGAACTTCAGGAGAATCAGGTACAAGTGGAGCAGACGGTTCTTCAGGAACTTCGGGAGAAAATGGCTCATCGGGAACTTCAGGAGAATCAGGTACAAGCGGAGCAGACGGTTCTTCAGGAACATCAGGAGAAAATGGTTCGTCAGGAACTTCAGGCGAATCAGGAACTTCGGGAGAATCAGGTACAAGTGGAGCAGACGGTTCTTCAGGTACTTCAGGCGATAGCGGTTCTTCAGGAACATCAGGCCAATCGGGTACAAGCGGAAGCGCAGGTACAAGTGGAGCAGACGGTTCTTCAGGAACTTCGGGAGAAAATGGCTCATCGGGAACTTCAGGAGAATCAGGTACAAGCGGAGCAGACGGTTCTTCAGGAACATCAGGAGAAAATGGTTCGTC
>Ga0222713_10001898_pt1 | contig 22773 bp, 19 predicted proteins | sample C33_649DmetaG_FD_165061 | JGI IMG/M metagenome (GOLD analysis project Ga0222713, IMG submission 165061) | Estuarine water microbial communities from San Francisco Bay, California, United States - C33_649D | ecosystem: Environmental > Aquatic > Marine > Unclassified | place: USA: California...
GCGTCGGGGTGCGATCGACAGCCGCGATGGCGTGGGGGCCATGACACGGACCTGGCGACGGAGCGGTTTCCCCGCAACCGTTGTCCAGGAGCGTTACATGGCCGTCCACTCCCCCGCGCAGCAGGAGCGCTGCGCGCGCGCGCCACATGCCACCGGCATGGGCCGCATCGCGTCCGCCGTCCCATCTTTCATCCACATCAGCAGGCCGACCCGGCGCGTGTTGTGCAACGCGCTGTCGCTGGCCCTGCTGGGAGCCTGCACCCTCGCCATGCCCGCCTTCGCCGCCGACAACACCGCGCACCCCGGCATCACCACGTTGCCAAAGCTGGACGTGGTCGGCGTGAGCCCGGCTGGCGATGCCACGTTGGCAGCGGACAAGTCGCCCTACCCGGTGCGCGGGCTGGATGCCGACCAGCTGGACCGGATGCGCTCGGTCGACCTGACCGAGGCGCTGGACCGCAGCGTGCCCGGCATCAGCCTCAACGCCGTGCAGGGCAATCCGCTGCAGCCGGACGTGCAGTTCCGCGGTTTCACCGGCTCGCCGCTGCTGGGCATCGCCCAGGGCATCGCGGTCTACCAGGACGGCGTGCGGGTCAACGAGGTCTTCGGCGACACGGTCAACTGGGACCTGCTGCCGCAACAGGGCATCGACCGGCTGGACGTGGTCACCGGCGCCAATCCGGTATTCGGCCTGAACACCCTGGGCGGGGCGATCGTGCTGCGCTCCAAGAATGGCTTCGACGATCCGGGCACCGCCCTGTCCTACGAGGGTGGCTCTTTCGGGCGCGAGGTCACCAGTATCGAATCCGGCGGCAACAACGGCGCGCTGGGCTACTACGTCCTGGCCGACCACCTCTACGAACAAGGCTGGCGCGACCAGTCCCCCACCCATGCCTGGCATGGGCTGGCCAACGTCGGCTGGCGCGGCGAGCGCGCCGGACTGGATCTGACCGTGGCCCGCGCGCGGACCAACATGACTGGCAACGGCGCGCAATCCATCGAGGCGATGCGCCGCGACTACGCCAGCGTATTCACCTCGCCGGACGAGACCGCCAACGACCTGACCCAGGGCAGCCTGCGCGGGCACTACGCGTTCGCCGATGATCTGGTGCTCAGCGCGATGGCCTACACCCGCCGGGTGGACACGGACAGCTTCAACGGCGACGGAAGCGAGGCCGAGGCCTGCGAGGACGACGCGGCGTTCCTGTGCGAGGAAGACGACGGGGACGAGGCGCCGGTCATCGACCAGAACGGTGATCCGGTCTCCTCCGCATTCGATGCCGTCAACAACATCGGCCAGCGCCGCCAGCGCGCGCACGGCGGCAACCTGCAGCTGGTGTTCTCGCGTGCGCTGGGCGGGCATGACAACCAGCTGGTGGTGGGTGGCGACTGGCTCAGCGGCAGCGTGCGCTATGCCAGCATCGTCGAACCCGCCGTGCTGCAGGACGACCGCAGCACCTCGCGCGGGTCAGGCCTGCAGATCCCGGAGGACGCGCTGGATGTCTACGCCAGCACGCGCACGTATGCCTGGTACGCCACCGATACCTTCAACGTCACCGACGCGCTGGCCCTGACCGTCTCGGCCCGCTACAACGAGACCCGCACCCGCATCGCCGACCGCTCGGGCGACAACCCCGACCTCAATGGCAACCACGTGTTCTCGCGCCTCAATCCGGCGGCAGGCTTTGCCTGGAAGGTGAGCGAGGCGATCACCGCCTACGGCAGCTACAGCGAGTCCACCCGTGCACCCACGCCGGTCGAGCTGACCTGCTCGGACGAGGACGCGCCGTGCAAGCTGCCCAACCAGTTCGTGGCCGACCCGCCGCTCAACCAGGTGGTGGCCAAGAGCTGGGAGGCGGGCCTGCGCGGCCACGGCCCGGGCGTGCAGTGGCAGGCCGGGGTGTTCCGCACCACCAGCCATGACGACATCGTGTTCCAGGCCATCGGTGGGACGACCTCCAACGAAGGGTTCTTCGCCAATGTCGGCGATACCCGGCGCCAGGGCGTGGAGCTGAGTGCGCAGGGCACCCTGGGCAAGGGCCGGCTGGACTGGTCGGCCAGCTACAGCTGGCTGGATGCGACCTACCGCGACGGCTTCACCGAGAACGCCGTGCACAACCCGGCAGCCGACGACGACGGCCAGATCACCGTGGCGCGCGGCGACCGCATCCCGGGCCTGCCGCGCCACCAGCTCAAGGCCGGCGTGGACGTGGCCGTGACCGAGACCCTGCGGATCGGCCTGGACGCGCAGTACCGCAGCAGCCAGTACCTGCGCGGCGACGAATCCAACCAGCTCTCGCCCATCGGGGGCTATGCGCTGTTCGGCCTGCATGCCACCTGGGATGTGACCGATCGCCTGCAGCTCAGCGCGCGGGTGGCCAACCTCACCGATCGGCGCTACGCGAGCTTCGGCACGTTGGGCGAGCCGGACGAGATCTTCCCCGGGGATACCGATCCCCGGTTCCTGGGGCCAGGGGCCCCGCGCGGTGGCTGGGTGGGGGCCCGCTACCGCTTCTAGCCACATGCATACCCCAGGCAGAGACATCACCCAGGAGAGCGACACATGACTTCCAAGCGTCCCACTTCCCTTGCGCTGAAGGCGCTGGCCACCGCCACCGTGCTGGCCTGCGCCAGCACCGCCCTGGCGGCCGACTACAAGCCGGTCACCGATGCACGGCTCAAGAGCGCGGCCACCGACAGCGGCTGGCTGATGTACCGGCGCGACTACACCAGCCAGGGGTATGCACCGTTCAAGACCATCGACACCAAGAACGTCGCCGGGCTCAAGCCGGCCTGGGACTGGAAGAGCCCGCTGGACATGGGCCACGAGGCGCCGCCGATCGTCAACGGCGACTACCTGTTCATCACCACGCCCAAGAACCATCTGATCGCCTTCCAGGCCAGCACCGGCAAGCAGCTGTGGGAGTACGCCCACGACCTGTCCGAGACCGGCCTGAAGACCATCTGCTGTGACGTGGTCAACCGCGGCGTGGCGCTGTACGGCGACAACGTCTACATGGCCACGCTGGACAACCGCGTGGTGGCCCTGGACGCCAGGACCGGCAAGGTGGTGTGGAACGAGCAGCTCAACGCGCCCGACGTGGGCTATGCGATGACCCTGGCCCCGCTGATCGTCAAGGGCAAGGTGATCGTGGGCGTGTCCGGCGGTGAGTACGGCGCGCGCGGCTTCATCGAGGCGCTGGATGCCAACACCGGCAAGCAGCTGTGGAAGCAGCACACCATTCCGCTGCCGGGCGAGCCGGGCGGCGACACCTGGCCCAAGGGCGCGGCCGAGACCGGCGGCGGCGCGGCGTGGCTGACCGGCAGCTACGACGCCGACACCGATACGCTGTTCTGGGGCGTGGGCAACCCGGGGCCGTGGCTGGCCACGCTGCGTCCGGGCGACAACCTGTACACCGACTCGGTGATCGCGATGAACCCGGCCACCGGCAAGATCAAGTGGCACTACCAGTACACGCCCAACGACACCTGGGACTACGACGGCACCAACGAGACGGTGCTCACCGACATCACCTACAAGGGCACCAAGCACAAGGCCATCGTCAGCGCCTCGCGCAACGGCTGGTTCTACGCCATCGACCGGATCAGCGGCAAGCTGATCTACGCCGAGAAGTTCACCTCGGCCACCTCGGTCAGCGGCTTCAAGGACGGCAAGCCGGTCACCGATCCCGAAATGCGCCCGACCGTGGACAAGGAAGTGTTCACCTGCCCCAGCTTCCTAGGTGGCAAGAACTGGTGGCCGATCTCTGTCAGCCCCGACACCCACATGGCCTACGTGCCCACCCTGCACACCTGCATGACCATGAAGGGCGCGGCGGTGAGCTACAAGGCGGGCCTGCCGTTCCTGGGCGAGACCTTCCTAGTCAAGCGTGACCCGGCCTTCCCCAACCACTGGGGCTCGGTGCAGGCGATCGACCTGAATACCGGCAAGCAGGCCTGGACCTTCCCGTCCGAACTGCCGTGGAACGGCGGCATGTTGTCCACCGCCGGCGGCCTGCTGTTCTCCGGCAGCGCCGATGGCTACCTGTACGCGTTCGACGCCAAGACCGGCAAGGTCCTGTGGAAGAGCCCGAAGATGGCCTCCGGCGTACTGGGTGTGCCGAGCACCTGGACCGTGGACGGCAAGCAGTACGTCGGCGTGTGGGCCGGCTGGGGCGGCGGCGTGCCGATCTGGGGCGGCGAGATGGCCAAGGACCCGGCGGTCCGCAACATCCCGCTGGGCGGCCATCTGTACGTGTTCTCGCTGTAAGCAAACCGGAGCCAGGACGATGAAACACACCCCGCACCCCACCCTCCTCGGCACCGTGGTGTCGCTGGCGCTCTGCGCCAGCGGCATCGGCGCCGCGCAGGCCGCCGTCTCGGTCTGCGTGGACACCTCCAGCCCGACCGTGGCAATGGACAAGGCCATCGCCCAGGCCGTAGCCCGGCAGCAGCACACCACGCTGTCGGTGCACGAATTCGACGGCAGTGGCGATGACGAAGGCTTCGACCTGAAGCAGTTCAACGCCATGGCCGCCAAGGACTGCCAGCTGGTGATGGGCTTCCCGGTCGATGCCAGTGCCTCGGGCCTGCCCGAGGGCCTGGAGGCCACCAGCGCCTACGGGCGCACCGGCTTCGTGCTGGTCACGCCCAAGGGCGCCGGTGCCACGTCGCTGTCCGCGCTGCCGGCCGGCAGCCAGGTGGCGGTGACCTACCAGACCACGCCCAACCTGTACTTCGCCGACTACCCCACGCTGCAGGCCGACGTGCACCTGACCAACGAGGATGCGATCGACGCGCTGGAGCAGCACAAGGTCGGCGCGGCGATGCTGTGGCGGCCCTCGGTGGTCGGCTGGCTGAGCGAACACAAGGACGCCGCGCCGTTCGACTACACCGAGCTGGACGAGCCGCATGCACGCTGGAATCTCGTGGCCCTGTACGACCCGGCCAATGCCGCGGCCGCGCAGGCCTTCAACGCCAGCGTGGCCCGCCTGCAGGCCAGTGGTGCGCTAGCGCCGCTGCTTGATCCCTACGCCGTGCTCGCCACGCCCGGGGCCAAGGGCCAGGCCAACGCGATGACGCTGTCCATGCTGGCCCGCGGCACCCGGCTGGCCAGCAACGACGCGACGGCCGCCGCCTCGCTGCCGCCTGCCGCCCAGCTCTACACCAAGGACCAGGCCGACAAGGGCAAGGCCGACTACGAGGAACACTGCGCGCTGTGCCACGGCGATACCTTGGCCGGCCGCGCCGGACCGGCGCTCAAGGGCAAGCACTTCGCCAACCCGGCGGCCAACTTCCACGTGGGCGACATCTTCACCATCGTCTCGCAGAACATGCCCGCGACCCAGCCGGCCAGCCTGGACCACCAGGTCTATGCCGACATCATGGCGTTCCTGCTGCAGGAGAACGGCTATCCGGCCGGCAGCAAGCCGCTCACCTTCGATGACGCCAAGGCGTCCAAGGAGCCTCTGGTCTACCGCGGCACGGACGACTAGGCCCGTCCAGGCACGCGTGCCACACCCGCGCCGGCGCCTCCCCGCACGCCGGTGACACCGCCTCGCGACGCCACGCCACCGTGGCCAGCGGGCAACAGCGTCACAGCGACGTCCGACCCCGCAACGGACGCACGCCGAAAGCCACCGAACGCGTCTGTGTGCCGGCCCTGGCGGCCGGTGCCCCAGCCGCTGCTTTGCCTGCCGTCGCGGACCGGCCCTGGTGCATGTCCGCGACGGCGGCACCAACGGCCGGCCCGCAAGGCCGGCAAGACCGACGTGCAACCCCGGGGAGGGAGACGACATGCGCAACACCAAGTACCCAACGCCACGGCGCCAGATCCGCGCCCGTACCCATCAACGCCTGCTGGTCGCCGCCGGCCTGCTGGCCGCCCTGCCCGCCGCGCAGGCGGTGGAGATGACCGCCGGTGACTGGAAGATCGACGTGGGCGGTTACATCAATGCCTACTACACCTCGGTCAGCTGCGGCAGCGAGGCCGTCGGCGGCCTGGCCCTGGCCGGGCGCGCCCTGGGCTGCGGTGGCGAGTCCAGCCGCACCACCATCGGCAACGGCCTGCTGCCCAACGCCCTGGTGACCAAGTTCTCCACCGAGCAGGACGGCTACGCGCTGGGCGGCACGATCGGGATCATGGCCCACACCGCCACCGACAGCGCCATCGACGCCAACAGCGGCGTGGACGTGCGCCAGGCGTTTTTCACCATCAGCAACGGCGACATCGGCACCTTCAAGCTGGGCCGCGACTACGGCGTGTTCGGATCCAACGCGATCCTCAGCGACATGACCCTGATGGGCGTGGGTGCGCCGGTGCAGGCCACCCAGCGCGGCCGCGTGAGCCTGGGCCACATCGGCGCCGGCTACACCTACCTGGGCAACTACGGGCAGATCGCCTGGACCAGCCCGGACATGGGCGGTTTCAGCGCGACCGTTGCGGTGGTCAGCCCGGTCGGCAACAACGGCGCCTACCAGTCCAAGTCGGTGCCGCAGGTGCAGGGCCAGCTGCAGTGGAACCACGACAGCTTCAAGGCCTGGGTCGGGGCCAAGACCCAGCGCTTCTACAACCGCACCAACGAGGATGACACCTTCACCATGCGCGGGTTCGAGGCCGGCGCCTCGGTGACGGCCGGGCGCTTCGGCGGGCTGGTCAACGTGCAGACGGGCACCGGCCTGGGGATCCTGGCCGATGGCGACCAGGAGGACACCCGGTCCACCAACTGGCTGGCGCAGGGCACCTTCGGCCTCACCGACAAGGTCAAGCTGGGCGCCAACTACGGCATCAGCCGCAACCGCGACGAGACCCTGGCCACTGGCGGGCTCAAGTCCAATGCCAATGCCACCGTGGGCGTGTACTGGCAGATCACCAGATCGGTGACGCTGGCCCTGGAGGGCGGACGCACCACGTCCAAGGCCTTCGGCGGCACCACCGTGGACATGGATGGCGGCTCGGTGGGCGGGATCATCTTCTTCTAGCGTTCCACCCCACGCCGTGCGCATCCGCGGGGGATGCGTGCGGTGTGGGTCTTCTTTCGATCCACCACCTGCAAACGGAGCAAGACGCGATGCGCAAGCTGTTACCCACCCTGCTGTTGATCTGCCTGGCCGCCCTGGCCCCGTCGGCCTTCGCCAAGACCTGTGCGCTGACCATCGACAGCACCGATGCGATGACCTTCGACAAGCCCCAGCTCAACGTCGACGCCAGCTGCACCCAGGTCAAGCTCACCCTCACCCACAGCGGCACGCTGGCGGCCAACGTCATGGGCCACGACTGGGTGCTGTCCAAGACCGCCGACATGGCCGCCATCAATGCCGACGGCATGAAGGCCGGCATGGCCGCGGGCTTCCTCAAGGCCGGCGACACGCGCGTCATCGCGCACACCAAGGTCATCGGCGGCGGGCAATCGGACACCATCACCTTCTCCACCGCCACGCTGAGCAAGGGCGGGGACTACACGTTCTTCTGCTCGTTCCCGGGCCACGCCTCGATGATGAAGGGCAAGTTCGTCTTCGGCTGAACCTGCCCTGCCACCAGGCAGCGGGCGGGCGCGGGGCAGGACGAGATACCACCAAGGTCCCAAAGCCTCCCCGCTTCGGCGGGCGTAGCATGGCGCGTCGAACCGGCCCCGTCCGCATGCCGAACCCTTGACGCGCCCTGCGCGCGCCGCTGCCGACACTGGCGCGGGTCGTTACCGCCTTTTCGCAACAGAAGATGTCCTCACGCCTATGAATTCCCCGCGCACCACGCTGCTGCACGTCGCCTGCCTGGCCGCGCTTGCCGCCGGCATGCCCGCTCTGGCCGCCGAGGCCCCGGCCTCGACAAGCATTGATCCGGTGACCCTTGACCGCATCGTGGTCACCACGCGCCTGGAGCGCGTGCCGGCCTTCGACGTCCCCGCCTCGACCAGCACCGTGGAGCTGGGCCAGGGGGGCCACAACGACGTCAATCTGTCCGATTACCTGGGCGGCGTCCCCGGCCTGCTGGCGCGTGACCGGCAGAACTACGCACAGGACACGCAGATCTCGATCCGCGGCGCCGGTGCGCGCGCGACCTTCGGCGTGCGCGGCATCCGCCTGTATTCCGACGGCATCCCGGCCACCATGCCTGACGGGCAGGGCCAGGTCTCGCACTTCAACCTGCTCGGCGGCGAGCGCGTGGAAGTGCTGCGCGGGCCGTTCTCGGCGCTGTACGGCAATTCCTCCGGGGGCGTGATCCAGCTATGGAGCGCCCCGCCCACGCAGGCGCCGGAACTCACCGTGCAGACCACCTATGGCCGCGACGACAGCTGGACCGCCGGCGCGCGCGTGCGCGGCACCTCCGGTCCGATGGGCTACAACGTGGCCGTGCAGCGCTTCATGACCGATGGCTACCGCCAGCACAGCGCCGCCGACCGCAACTCGGGCAATGCCAAGTTCACCTTCGACCTGGGCAATGCCGGCACCCTGGACCTGGTGGGCAACAGCTTCTTCTCCGATGCGCAGGACCCGCTGGGCCTGACCAAGGCGCAGGTCGACGAGGACCGCACCCAGGCCACCCCGCAGGCCGCGCAATACAACACCCGCAAGTCGATCCAGCAGAACCAGCTCGGCGCGCTCTACACCCTGCCGCTGACCGACCAGCAGAAGCTGCGCGTCAGCGCCTGGGGTGGCAACCGCAAGGTGGTGCAGTACCTGTCCATCCCGGTCAGCTCGCAGGCCAACCCCAAGCAGAACGGTGCGGTGATCGACCTGGACAACGACTATGGCGGCGCCGACGGACGCTGGTCCTACGAGGGCGAGCTGGCGGGCCGTCCGCTGGAAGTGACCGCCGGCACCAACTTCGAGCGCCAGCGCCAGCACCGCACCGGTTACGAGAACTACGTGGGCGACGTGCTGGGCGTGCGCGGCGCCCTGCGCCGCAACGAGCGCGACACGGTGGAGAACTTCGACCAGTACGCGCAGGCCTACTGGGAGTTCGTGCCGCGCTGGTCGCTGCTGCTGGGTGCGCGCCATAGCCAGGTGCGCTTCGACTCGCAGGATTTCTACGTCACCGCCGGCAATCCGGACGACAGCGGCAACAAGACCTACTCGGAGACCACGCCGGTGGCCGGCCTGAGCTTTGCCGCCACCGACGACCTGCGCCTGTACGTCTCGGCCGGGCGTGGCTTCGAGACCCCGACCTTCAACGAGATCGGCTACCGCGCCGATGGCGGCGCGGGCCTGGCCTTCGACCTGAAGCCTTCGATCAGCCGCAACTATGAGCTGGGCGCCAAGTGGCGCGCCCAGTCCGGTGCGCATGCGGAGCTGGCCCTGTTCCGCGCCAACACCGATGACGAGCTGGCCGTGGCGACCAACCTGGCCGGCCGCAGCACCTACCGCAACGTGGGCTCGGCCCGCCGCCAGGGCGTGGAGCTGAGCGCCGGCCTGCCGCTGGCCCGCGACTGGTCGCTGGACGTGGCCTATACCTACCTGGATGCCACCTTCCGCGACAGCTTCCCGATCTGCACCGGCAACGGCTGCAGCGACGCCAACACCCTGGTCGCCGCCGGCACCCGTATCCCCGGCACGGCGCGCAACGAGTTCAATGCGACGCTGGGCTGGCGCCACGACGGCTGGAACGCCTCGCTGGAAGGCGAAGGCGTGAGCAACGTGACCGTCAACGATGCCGGCACGGCCAAGGCCGCCGGGTATTTCCTGGCCAACGTGCAGGCCGGCTATCGCTGGACCTTCACCAGCGGCGCGCTGGATGGCTTCGTGCGGGTGGACAACCTGCTGGACCAGGACTACATCGGCTCGGTCATCGTCAACGAAGGCAACGGCCGCTATTACGAACCCGGCCCGGGCCGCGGCGTGATGGTCGGCGCCCGCTGGACCTGGGGCGGCGACAACGGCTGAAGGCGCATCCGCAGCATCCACGCGAGGAGGTCACCATGGACACCCGTCAGGTCATCGCCACCATCCCCACCCTGCAGCTGATCGACAAGTTGCGCGGCCGTCACGGACCGGTGCTGTTCCACCAGTCCGGCGGCTGCTGCGATGGTTCCTCGCCGATGTGCTTCCCGACCGATGACTTCATCGTCGGTGACCGCGACGTGCAGCTGGGCGAGATCGGCGGCGCGTCGTTCTACATCAGTCCCTCGCAGTTCGAGTACTGGAAGCACACCCAGCTGATCATCGACGTGGTCGAGGGACGCGGCGGGATGTTCTCGCTGGAGAACGGGGAGGGGGTGCGCTTCCTGGTGCGCTCGCGGTTGTTTACCGATGAGGAGTTTGAGGCGTTGAAGCTGGAGGGGAAGGTTTAGGTTTTGCTCTTTCGCTTGTCCTTATCGCGGGCTTGTTCTCGTTGCGACTGGGACTTTTCTTACGGCTTCGCGGCCTGACCTACTTTCTTGGTCATGTGAGAAAATCGGGCGGAAGAGCGCTCCCCAGGTGGACGCATGGTTATTCACAGAGGGCGGCATGCTCGCGTCCTTTCAAGACCCATTACGGTGACGGTCAATGCAGGGCTTCCATGCAGTGCTTGCCGCTGATGCTGGGCTTTGAAGCAAGAGCTTTCGTGCCGCTTCGCGGCCCGACCTACTTTCTTTGCTCGTGCAAAGAAGAGTAGGCAAAGAAAACACGCCCCGGGCGGCACGCCCGCTTCGCGGGTCCGCTACGCGACGAGGGATTTTTGGAAGGGACCTCCATGTCCCTTCCAAAAACGCCACGCATCCATGCGTGGCGCCCTGCGGGTCTTGTCCCCGTCCCTCCGCCGTGCCTAACGGGGGTCTGAAAGCAAAAACAGAGCAAAAGCAACGCCCCTGGATGGCCAGACATTCGTCTGTTGTAGGGCACCTCCCACGTGCGCGGGAATGACGCGTCGTGGCGTTCACGAGCACCGACGTTGAGTGTCTGCACGCCGATGCCCCCTGCTGTTGCTGTTGCTGGCAGCTTTACCTGTCTGAGCCGTAAAGCGAGCCGAGCATCGCAGAAGAAGACGGCCGAAGAGTCGCCCTGTTTGAGCGAAGCGAGTTTGGGCGACGTGCCGGCTTCTTTGAGAAGCGCAGGGGACCGCCGCGCAGCGGCGGCGAGTGTCCGGCGAGTAGCGGTTTTGCCTTCTTTTGCCGCGACAAAAGAAGGTCGCGCCCGCAGGGCGTGAAAGCTCCTGCTTTTGATGATCCGGCGACACCGCTTCGACTGCGTGAGTCGCAACGCGCACCGAGTGAAGCATCGCCGAAGCGTCGCCCTGTTCGAGCGTAAGGAGTTTGGGTGCCGTGCCTAAAAAGGGATAAATGCCTTGCTTTGCGAGGACCTCAGGGAACGGATGCGCAGCATCGTCACGCGTTTTCAATCCCCTCTTTGGGACCGGCGAGTCGCGGTTTTGCTTCCTTTTGACAAGACAAAAGGACGTCGCGCCTTTAGGCGCAAAAGCCTTTGCTCCTGGCGTCTGCCTCAAGCAGCTGAACTTCTAACCCTTGCAGCAAGCGCGGCGCGGCGCACTCAAAACCGCACGAAATACGGCACCGCCATCAACCCCACCCCCATCACCACCGTCAGCCAAGCACTGTCCACAAACCAGGTGAACAACCCCAGCAACACCCCGACCAGCGCCGGCACCAGCGCCCGCTGGCGCACGCCATAGATCAGGTAGCCACTGCCGATCGCGCCGAACAGCATCCCCCACACCAGGTTCGCGGTGTCCATCGGGTTGGCCTTCAGTCCAGCGACACGCGATGGGCCGCATCGGGGCCGACCACCGTGGTCCATGGCTTCACCTTCCAGCCTGTGACAACGCCCTCGACCACATAGGGATCGCCTTCCGCAAACCGACGTGCGGCGCTGTCGTCTTCGCCCTGGAACAACAGCAGCGCCGACTCCGGTGGATCGCCGACCGCGCCGCCCAGCACCAGTTCGCCACGCGTGACCGCGGCCTGGGCATAAGCCAGGTGGGCGGCGCGGTGCAGCGGGCGCCGCTGCAGATAGTCGGGGGCGGTCTGGTACAGCAACAGGAAATGCATGGATGGCTCCGGCGCGGCAGGCGGTCCAGTGTGGTCCCGCGCCGGCCCGCCGGCAATTGCGCGCCCGACTGAACGTTGTCGCCTGCAACCATTCGAAAATGGGACAAAACCCGCGCCGTTGGCCGGTCCGGGCGGCACCGGCCTGTTACGATTGGCGCCCTTTCGCGCACCGGTGGCGACCGCTGCTGGCGATGCGAAACGCGCGCACCAGTGCGCGGCCCCTTCCTCCCGCCATATCGAGTCACGCCGTGTCTTCTTTCGCATCCGTTGAACAGGTCCCGGGCGATCCCATCCTGGGCCTGACCGAGGCCTACAACCACGACACCCGCCCGGGCAAGGTCAACCTGGGCGTGGGCATCTACTACGACGAATCCGGCCGCATCCCGCTGCTCAAGGCCGTGGCCAAGGTCGAGGACGCCCTGGCGCGCGAAGGCAAGCCGCGCGGCTACCTGCCGATCGACGGCCTGCCGGCCTATACCCAGGCCACCCGCGAACTGCTGTTCGGCAAGGACTCGCCGCTGCTCAAGGATGGCCGCGTGGCCACCACCCAGACCGTCGGCGGCAGCGGTGCGCTGCGCGTCGGCGCGGAAACCCTGCGCAAGCTGCTGCCGCACGCCACCCTGGCGCTGAGCAAGCCCTCGTGGGAGAACCACCGCGCCGTGTTCGAAGCCGCCGGCTACGAGGTCGGCGAGTACACCTACTTCGATGCGGTCACCCACGGGGTGGACTTCGCCGGCATGCTGGCCGACCTCAAGGCGCTCAAGCCCAAGACCGTGGTCCTGCTGCACGCCTGCTGCCACAACCCCACCGGCGCGGACCTGACCGTCGAGCAGTGGAAGGAAGTGGCCCAGGTGCTCAAGGACGGCGACCTGTTCCCCTTCATCGACATGGCCTACCAGGGCTTCGATAAGGGCATCGCCGAGGACGCCGCGGCCATCCAGGTCGTCGTCGAGGCAGGGATCACCGATTTCGTGGTCGCCAGCTCCTACTCCAAGTCGTTCTCGCTCTACGGCGAGCGCGTGGGCGCGCTGTCCATCGTGGCGGCCACCGCCGAGCAGGCCAAGGCCGTGCAGTCGCACGTCAAGCGCATCATCCGCACCATCTACTCCAGCCCGTCCAACCACGGTGCCGCTCTGGTGGCCGGCGTGTTGACCGACCCGGCGCTGCGCGGCGAGTGGGAGCTGGAACTGACCGCCATGCGCGAGCGCATCCACGCCCTGCGTGCGGGCCTGGTGCAGAAGCTGGCCGAAGCCGGCGCCGGTGACTTCAGCTTCATCAGCCAGCAGGCCGGCATGTTCAGCTACTCCGGCCTGACCAAGGCCCAGGTCGACCGCCTGCGCGAGGAGCACGCCATCTACGCGGTGGGCTCGGGCCGGATCTGCGTGGCCGCGCTCAACCAGGGCAACCTGGACCGCGTGGCCGCCGCGATCGCCGCGGTCGTCAAGGGCTGAATCGGCTCGCCGGCATCCTTCGGGATGCGGGCTGGCTCGCAGCGAAAGCCCCGCCGGCAACGGCGGGGTTTTTGTTTGGCGCCTGGCCAGCACGCACGCTCAGGGATCGTGTGCGCGCCGCCCCCAGTGCTTGGCCTTGGGCGTCTGCCCGATGCCGGGATTGAACTGGTTGGTCGGATCCAGCTGCCGGTAGAAGCCGGACAGCGCTGGCTTGGCGCGGTAGAGGTGGCCGACGTTGTGCTCGGCCGGGTATTCGGCGCCACGCGCGTCCAGCAGCTTCCACATGGCGTGCTCGATGGCTAGCGGGTCGGTGCCCTTGCGCACGATGTAGTCCTGGTGGAACACGTGGCAGAAGAAGTGCCCGTAGTAGAGCTTGGCGATGATCTGTGATGCCAGCGCCTCGGGCAGGTGCTCCTGCCACTGGCGCTCGTCGCGACGCAGGGCGATGTCCAGGGCCACGATGTCCTCCACCGTTGATCGATGCACGTCGCGGTAGCGGATCGCGGCCCCGGCGATGGCAAAGCGGTGCAGAAAGGCCTTGCGGCCCTCCTCGGCATCGCAGTGGAACCAGTCGCCCTCGCGCGCGGCGAAGTGCCGCTGCAGGAAATCGCGCGTGGCCTGCGCGCTGTCCGCCGCCACGCGCAGCAGCAGGTGATGCTCGAAACGCGCGCGGAACTGGGTCATGCGCCTGGGCAGATGGCTCGGCAACAGCCGGGTCAGCCCCTGCAGCACATGGTCGGTGACCCCGCGCAGGCCCAGGCCCTCGAAGAAGGCATCCACGCGGCTCTTCCGCGCAAACGCTTTGGGCACGCGCGCGGTGCCGAAACGGTCGATCAGCAGGAAGGTGTCCTTGCCGTACTGCTCGCCGATGTCGTAGGCGTCCTTGTGGATGTATTCGCCGGCCACCGGCAGCGAGGGCAGCGCGGTGAGCAGGTGGCGACGCACGGCGGTGAGGTCGTCCGGGTCGTTGCTGCCGATGTAGAACACCTCGGTCCGTTCCTTCGGAAAGGTATCCAGGCGCACGGCGAACACGGCCAGCTTGCCGGCCGAGCCGGACGCCTCGTGCAGGCGTGCTGGATCGGCATTGAAGCGCGCCGGCGTAGCGGCATCCACATCGCGCACGTGCGCGGCGTAGGTATGGTCCGAGGCCGCCCTGGCCGGGTCGTTGACGATGTCCTCCGGCGTGTATTGCCCGGCCTGCAGGCGCGGCAGGATTTCCTCGGGGGTCTGCCCCAGGGCGATGCCCAGATGGTTGACCAGGCGCAGCACGCCATCGGCGCCGACCTGCGCGTACAGGGCCAGCTCGGTGTAGGCCGGGCCGCGACGCACCAGCGCACCGCCGGAGTTGTTGCACACCCCGCCCAGGACCGAGGCGCCGATGCAGGACGAGCCGATCACCGAATGCGGCTCGCGCCCCAGCGGCGCCAGGGTCTGCTCCAGCCGGTCCAGCGTGGCGCCGGGCAGGCACACCACCTGGGCACCGTCGTTGATCACCTGCACGCCGGTCAGGCGCAGGGTGCTGATCAGCAGCACCTGGCGGTCGTAGTCGTCGCCGTCGGGCGTGGAGCCCCCGGTCAGGCCGGTGTTGGCCGCCTGCATGATGACGATGACATCGGCGGCCACCGCCGCCTCCAGCACGCGCCACTGCTCCAGCAGCGAGCCGGGCTGGACCACCGCCAGCACCGGCCCTTCACCGAAGCGCTGTCCCTTGCGGAAACGCCGCGTTCGCTTGTCGTCGGTCAGCACGTGCGCGGCGCCGACGATGTCGCGCAGGGTCTGCAGCAGTGCGTCACCCGCCTGGGACACGGCCGCGCTCACAGGCCTTCCCGCACCAGCGAATCACCGCTGATCTCGGCGATGGTGCGGGCGCCGGTCAGGGTCATGGCCACGCGCATCTCCTGCTCGATCAGGCCCAGCAGGTGTTTCACCCCGGCCCCGCCCGCGGCAGCCAGCGCGTAGACCCAGGCGCGACCCAGCAGCACCGCGTCGGCGCCCAGGGCGATCATGCGCACCACGTCCAGGCCGTTACGGATGCCCGAATCTGCCAGCAGGGTGATCTGGCCCTTGACCGCATCGGCGATCGCCGGCAACGCGCGGGCGCTGGAGAGCACGCCGTCGAGCTGGCGCCCGCCGTGGTTGGAGACCACGATGCCGTCGGCGCCGAAGCGCACCGCATCGCGTGCATCGTCCGCATCCAGGATGCCCTTGATGAGCATCGGGCCCTTCCAGAACGCCCGGATCCACTCCAGGTCCTTCCACGAGATCGACGGATCGAAGTTGTTACCCAGCCAGCCGATGTAGTCCTCCAGCCCGGTCGGCTTGCCCAGATAACGCGAGACATTGCCCAGGTCGTGCGGACGCCCGCGCAGGCCCACGTCCCAGGCCCAGCGCGGATGCGTCACCGATTGCCAGTAGCGGCGCATGGCCGCGTTCGGCCCGCTCATGCCCGAGTGCATGTCGCGGTACCGCGCGCCGGGCACCGGCATGTCCACGGTGAACACCAGCGTCTCCACCCCGGCGGCCTGGGCACGCTCCAGCGCGTGCTTCATGAAGCCGCGGTCGCGCAGCACGTAGAGCTGGAACCACATCGGCCGGTCCAGGGTGGGCGCGACCTCCTCGATCGGGCACACCGACACGGTGGACAGGGTGAACGGCACGCCCTTGCGCGCGGCGGCCTGGGCGGCCTGGACTTCGCCACGGCGCGCATACATGCCGGTCAGGCCGACCGGGGCCAGCACCACCGGCAGGGCAAGGGTCTCGTTGAACAGTCTGGTGGACAGGTCCAGCTGGGACATGTCGCGCAGCACCCGCTGGCGCAGGGCGATGTCGGCCAGGTCGGACACATTGCGTTCCAGCGTGCGCTCGGCATACGCGCCGCCGTCGATGTAGTGGAACAGGAACGGCGGCAGGATGCGCTGCGCCGCCTCCCGGTAGTCGGTAGAGGAGGAGATGATCATGGTCAGGCCGGATGGGGAGGAAGGCGCGAGGCGCGGGCGCGGCGCGCCTCGTCCTCGTCGAGCGACTTGAGCGAGCCGTGGACGAATTCGACATGGTCCTGCGCGGCGTTGCGCGCGCGCTCGGGATCGCCGGCCAGCACCGCGTCCATCATTTCGCGGTGCTGGACCGAGAGCGGTTCGAAAGTGCGCGGCGAGGTGTAGAGCTTCTCGCGGTTCTGCGAGATGTTGGACTGCAGCAGCTCGAACAGCCCGCGCATCACCTGCAGCAGGACCAGGTTGTGCGAGGCCTCGGCGATGCACAGGTGGAAGGCCGCATCGGCGCGGGCTTCGCCGGTCGGGTCGTCGTGACCGTGCGCAGCCAGCATCGCCTCGAAGGCCGCGACGATACGTGCGCGGTCGGCGTCGGTGGCGCGCTGGGCCGCGTGCCAGGCGGTCGCCCCTTCCAACGCGTGGCGGATTTCCAGCACATCGAAGCGGTATTCCGGATCGTCCTGGAACAGCGGCAGGTAAGGCGCCAGCGCGGCGCCCATGCCCCGCTGCGCCGCCGCCGGTGCCGGTGCCGGTGCCGGTGCCGGTGCCTGGACGAAGGTGCCACCGCCGCCCCGGCTGACCAACAGGCCTTGGCTGGCCAGGCGCGCAATGCCTTCGCGCAGGGCCGGGCGCGAGACCGACAGCTCCAGGGCCAGCGCGCGCTCGGCCGGCAGGCGGTCGCCCGGTTGCAGGCCACGCCGCGTGATCAGCGCCTGCAACTGCGCGGCGGCCCGGTCCGAAGCTCGCGTGCCCCGTGTTTTGGTCTGACCAATTTCTGCGTGCATGCGCCTATTAAAGCGCTTTATGCGGCCTCGCCGCTACCCATCACCGTATCGCGCGCTTATTGGTAAGACCAATTGGCTGCGCGTCACCACAGTCCGGGAAAGACCCGCCAGGTGCGTCGCGCGTGGGCCTGCCAGTCCGCACCGAAGGCCGACGCCAGCACCGCCTCCTCCACCTGCATGCGCCGGGCGAAGGCGGCAGTCACGGCCACCCCGATCACCGCCAGCGACGCCCAGCTGCCCAGCCCCACGCCCAGCCCATAGAAGCAGGCCAAGGCGCCGGTGTAGGACGGATGCCGCAGCCAGCGGTACGGCCCGGCGGTGATCAGCTGATGGCCGGGCTGGATGCCCACGTCCACGGTGAACTGACGCCCCAGCACCCGGATCGCCCACAGGCGGAAGCCCAGGCCGGCCACGACCAGCGCCGTGCCGGCCCACAGCAGGGGCACACGCGCACCGGGCGGCCAGCGGCCGATGCCCTGCATGGCCAGCACAACCGCCACAGCGATGGCCGCGTACAGCACGGTCCACAGCAGGCGCAGCGTGCCGGCGTCGCGGGTCGGATCGTCCTGGCTGCGCAGGCGATGGCTGAGGAACATCTCCATCGCCCACCACGAGGCGCAGGCGATCCAGAAGCACAATTGGGGGAGTTCGATGCGCATGGGGATCTGTGCTTGCATGGGGGCCGATGCCCGATGCAGCCAGTGTGCGCGACACCCGGCCCGCGGTCAGGTGCTGTCAGTCACCGCCATCACCTGCCAGAAGTCATCACTTACCGTGCACCCATTGCAGAAGGGTGACGGGCGGCCTCAGCATCCTGGCGATGAACGAAGTTGCGCGCCGCTTGCTGGAACCGTTGTCGCTTGCCGGCTATTTCGCGCTGGGCGCGGTGGCGCTGGTGATCCGGTATCTGGACACCGCTGCGTCACGCGCGATGGGATGGGCCTTGCTCGCGGCCTTCGGCGCGCTGTTCGTGCTGGTCAACGCGCTACCGCAGAGCTGCCCGCGTGGCCGCCTGATGTGGGCCGCCAGCGCGCCCATGCCGCTCCTGGCCCTGGCCTTGATCGCGGTGGACCCGCGGCCCGGCGTGGCGCCGGTCCTGCTGGTGATCTGGATCGCCGTGGCGATGGGGCGCTGGCCGCGCCGCGCCCTGCTGCCCGCTGCGTTGGCGGCCAATGTCGGCTTTTACCTGATCCTGCGCCACGCGGGCTTTGGCAATCCGCTGACCGTGGTGTTGATCAATGCCAGCTTCCAGGTCTTCGCCGCGCTGTGCGTTCACTACGCCATCAGCGCCAGTCAAGCCCGCGACACCCTGGCCCTGGTCAACGCCGACCTGCTGGCCACCCGCGCCCTGCTGGCCGACAGTGCGCGCGATGCCGAGCGGCTGCGCGTGGCGCGCGAACTGCACGACGTGGCCGGGAACAAGCTCACCGCGATGAAGCTCAACCTGCGTGCGCTGGCCGGCGACCCGGTGCTGGCTGGACGCAGCGAGGTGCGCATCGCACAGCAGCTGTCGGCGGAACTGCTCGATGACATCCGCGACGTGGTCCAGGCGCTGCGCGATACGCGCGGGCTGGACCTGGAAACGGCGCTGCGTGCCCTGGCCGCGCCATTGCCGCGCCCGGCCCTGGCGCTGGACATCGCCCCGGAGGTCACCGTGTCCGATCCGGCCCTGGCCGAGACGCTGCTGCGGGTGGTGCAGGAAGCGCTGACCAACACCGCGCGCCATACCGAAGCCGACACCCTGCACGTGCAGCTGCGCCGCGAAGGCGACGCCCTGCTCCTGTGCATCGAGGACAATGGCCAGCGCGCGATCCGCCTGCGCGAAGGAAACGGCCTGGCGGGCATGCGCGAGCGCATCGCCGCCGCGCACGGCACCCTGCAGCTGGACCACACCCCGACCGGCGCGCTGCGCCTGACCGCCAGGATGCCCGCATGAACCAGACCCCCGCCATCACCGTTGCCCTGGCCGACGACCAGGCGCTGGTCCGCGCCGGTCTGCGCGCCCTGCTGCAACAGCAGGGGATCGTCGTGGCCTTCGAGGCCAGCGACGGCGCCGACCTGATCGCGCGCCTGGCCGACACGCCGGTGGACGTGATCCTCAGCGACATCCGCATGCCCGGGGTGGATGGCATCGAGGCCCTGGTGCGGCTGCGCGCGGCCGGCAACACCACCCCGCTCATGCTGCTGACCACCTTCGACGACAGCGAACTGCTGCTGCGCGCCACGCAGGCCGGGGCGCAGGGGTTCCTGCTCAAGGATGCCGCGCCCGAGGACCTGCGCGAAGCCATCGCCCAGGTGGCCGGCGGCCAGACCCTGCTGCAGCCGGTCAGCACCGACCCGGTGCGTGCACGCTACCAGTACCACGAGCAGCACGCCCCGGCCGACGCCTTCAACCCGCGCGAGGTCGCCATCCTGCGCCTGCTGGCCGGCGGCTATTCCAACAAGGAGATCGCGCGCACGCTGTTCCTGGCCGAGGGCACGGTGAAGAACTACGTCTCCAACATCCTGGACAAGCTCGGTACCCGCGATCGCACCCGCGCCGTGCTCAAGGCGATCACCCTGCGGGTGATCTGACGGGGTCGGCACGGGACACACCGCCACGGTCACACGAATGCGGCGACAATGCGGGCCCCCCACGTCGTCAGAGGCCCCGTCACGATGCAGCCAGTCACCCTCACCCGCTACCTGGTCGAAGAACAACGCGCCGGGCGCATCAGCGCCGAGCTACGCCAGCTCATTTCGGTGGTCGTGCGCGCCTGCACCACCATCTCCATCGCGGTGGGCAAAGGGGCGCTGGGTGGCGTGCTGGGCGAAGCCGGCACCGGCAACGTGCAGGGCGAGGCGCAGAAGAAGCTGGACGTGATCAGCAACGAGATCCTGCTGGAAGCCAATGCCTGGGGTGGCCATCTGGCCGCCTGCGCCTCGGAGGAGATGGACCACTGCCAGCCGGTGCCGGACGAATTCCCCAAGGGCCACTTCCTGCTGCTGTTCGATCCCCTGGACGGCAGCTCCAACATCGACGTCAACGTCTCGGTCGGCACGATCTTCTCGGTCCTGCGCTGCCCGGACGATTGCACCGAGCCCAAGGACGAGGACTTCCTGCAGCCCGGCCGTGAGCAGGTCGCCGCCGGCTACTGCATCTACGGGCCGCAGACCATGCTGGTGCTGACCACCGGCCATGGCACCCATGCCTTCACCCTGGACCGTGAGCAGGGCCTGTTCGTGCTGACCCAGCGCGACATGCAGGTGCCGCCGGCGACCAAGGAATTCGCCCTCAACATGTCCAACCAGCGCCACTGGGAGCCGCAGATGCAGGCTTACGTGGGCGACCTGCTGGCCGGCACGGACGGCCCGCGCGGCAAGGACTTCAACATGCGCTGGATCGCCTCGATGGTGGCCGACGTGCATCGCATCCTGACCCGCGGCGGCATCTTCATCTATCCGTGGGATGCCAAGGACGCGTCCAAGGCCGGCAAGTTGCGCCTGATGTACGAGGCCAACCCGATGGGCATGCTGGTCGAACAGGCCGGCGGCCTGGCCAGCACCGGCCGCGAACGCATCCTGGACATCCAGCCTGACCAGCTGCACCAGCGCGTGCCGGTGTTCATCGGCTCGCGCGAGGAAGTCGAGGCCGCCGAGCGCTATCACGCGCAGGGCTGAAGACCTGTGCGGTCTGGGTCGGGCACTGCCCGGCCCAGGCGCCGCAGCGTAGCCGCCGTGTAACCCACGACCGGCGGTGCGGGCATGGTCAGGTCGAGCGGCGTTCCGAACGCGACCAGTGCCCAAGCCGCTGGACCGGCGTTACCTCCCCCAGCTGCGCGCAGCCGGTTGCAGCTGACGCTCCACGCGGTCGTCCGGCATGACCAGACAGTGATGCGCGCGAGACCGCCGCATCACCCGGCTCAAGGCTGCTGCCGCGTTCCGACGCCTTTGGAAGACGTCCGGCGAGCCTGTCCCGCGCCGGCCTGTTGGGTCAGGGAACGTTTCGTCTGCTCGATGCTGCGCGCCTGTTCAACCGGGGCGGCACTGTCGAAGGAGGTCTGTTGGTTCGGCGATATCAGGCCCTCGATTCCATGGCAGGCACGCGGCGCCCAGCGTGCATCACATCGCACGTCTGCCTGCGGGCGCGCGATCTCCGGACCGAGCCAATCACCCGCGAGCAGTTGCAGCGCACCATGCAGGGCCTCAATGGAGGGCATCGACACAAGCGATCAGCGCGGCGCCGGCACGCTGCTATCGTAGAGGCGATGACGCAGTCCGATTTCATCGAGGTCTATCACCAGGCGGTGCCAGCCGAGGTTTGCCGGGCGATCGTCGAGCGCTTCGAGGCCAGTGGCCAGGAGCATCCCGGCCTGGTGGGCGGGGGTCACCATCCCGATCTCAAGCGCAGCAGCGACATCAGCATCAGCGGCCAGCACGGCTGGGGCGATGTCGAACAGGCGCTCAACCAGGCGGTGTTCCGCGGCCTGCTGGACTACCTGCGGCGCTATCCCTTCAGCCTGATCGCACCGGTGATGCTGCAGCACACCCCGCCGGGCGGGACACCGCGGCGCATCGAATACGAGGACGTGCTGGACCTGGACGATGCCACCCTGTCCGAACTACTGATGGCCGTGCTGCGTCCGGGCCGGATCAACCTGCAGCGCTATCGCGCGGGCGAAGGCGGCTATCCGTACTGGCATTGCGAGCTGTATCCCAAGGACCGCCACGCCGAGACCCTGCATCGCCACCTGCTGTGGACGGTGTATCTCAACGACGGCTTCGAGGCCGGGGAGACCGAGTTCTTCCACCAGCAGCGCAAGGTCGTCCCGCGCACCGGCAGCCTGCTGATCGCCCCGGCCGCCTTCACCCATACCCATCGCGGCAACCGGCCGCAGGGGGGCGACAAGTACATCGCCACCAGCTGGGCGCTTTTCCAGCCCGCTGAAAAGCTTTACGGCGCCAGCTGACCGTCCGGAGCGCTTCATGGACGAAGCCGGCAGACATTCCGCAAGCACCCAGGCGCTCTGGCTGGCCGCCCTGGCGCTGTTCGTGATTCCGCTGACCCCTCGCCAACAGCCACCCTGGTTCGAACCTTGGCTGCTGGCGCTGGCGCTGGGCATCGGTCTGCTCGCCAGCGGCCTGGCCATCGCCTGGCGCCGCGATGGCTGGACGCGCCGGGGAGTCGCCTACGGGCTGTTCGCGCTGCACCTGCTGTTGGCCTTCGCCGCCGCGTGGCTGTCCCAGGTCCCCACCTTCAACTGATGCGATGCACACACCCCGCTTGAAAGTGCAGGTTACGCGTTGACCGCAGACCCGACGGCGGTCGCTGCGTTGCCCGTGCGATCGTGCATGGATGGACGGACAATGCACCACGTGGTGCCGAGGGTGCCGGGAAGTTCGATCGGCATCCGGCTGGTTCGCTGGCCGCCGCCAACCGGTGTGGATCGGGCACGGGTGCGTGGCCTCGCCCGCCTGGACGCCACGCGCGCCGCTGACCTTCAGCGTTGTTCGGCCAGCAGCAGGCTGGTTTCCGAGGCGGCGATGCCTTCGATGTCGCCCACCCCCCCCCGCCCCCCCCCCACGCCCA
>Ga0222713_10001904_pt1 | contig 22746 bp, 16 predicted proteins | sample C33_649DmetaG_FD_165061 | JGI IMG/M metagenome (GOLD analysis project Ga0222713, IMG submission 165061) | Estuarine water microbial communities from San Francisco Bay, California, United States - C33_649D | ecosystem: Environmental > Aquatic > Marine > Unclassified | place: USA: California...
CGCGGACGACCGAATCGTTCAAGTCCGAAGCCATTGCCGTCGGCTGAATCGGGTCGTACTCTAAAAAGGCGTCGCCGGCGCGCGGACTCACAATGCTCACCGTGGGCGCGAGGTTGGCGCTGCTGCTTGAGATGACGTAGACCTCGTCAAAATCAGACGCGGTGCCGTCGGTGACGTCGAGGCGAACCAAGTAGACTCCGGACTGCAGGCCAGATACCGACGGTTGGGCCGTCTGGGCGCCAGTCCACTGAAGTACCGAGGGGCCGTAGACCTGGGTCCAGGTGTACTGCAGGGCGCCGAGGGACGTGCCTTGGCTGGCGGTTCCATCCAAAGTTGCGGTGGCGGTGGGCAGTATCACAATTTGGTTGGCTCCGGCGTCGGCCACCGGCAGGGCTTGGGCCAAGGGCGCGCTGTAGGTAAAGGTCAGGCGGCCCACGTTGAGCTCGCCCCCAGCGAAGGCAAGGCGCAGCACCTGGCGTCCGGACTTGAGCGGAATCCCCGTGACTTGCTTGGTCGACCAGGTGTTCCAGCCCCCCGACGACGGCACGTTGAACGGTCCCGCGACCGTATCGCCATCGCTCAGCAGCACTACCGGGCCGCCGCCTTGGTTGTTGCCGCTGGCGAAGCGCACCGAAAGGTTGTGCAGGCCGGCTTGGGCCACGTCCACGGTGTACTCGAGCCACTCCCCGGGGGTGATCCAACCCACGGTCTTGCCCTCGGACGGATGCGCCTGCGCGTCCACGTACTCGTCGGTCCGAAAGTTTCCGAGGTTGGCCACGCTACCGTCTTGGTAGGCGATGCCGTTGCCGATTCCGCCCTCAAAAACGTCGTAGTGGCCGGTCTCGATCACGCCGGGTACGGCATGCGGAGTTCCGCTGTAGGGAACCTGCGCGCCCACGGTGACCGCCACTAGGTTGGTGACGGCGAAGCGGGTTCCGTCGTAAATGCGAGCATAGAAGCGGTGCACGCCGGCCGGCAGGCTAAAGCTGGTCGCCGTGAAGGGCGCCTGAGTCACGGTCGCCAGCACAGAATCCCCTTGGTAGAACACGACCTGCGTGGGGCTGCCCTGAGTGACGTTGAGAGTAAGCTGTACCGTACCACCGACGTAGGCCGAGGCGAAGTTGGACGTCAGGACCCCCGCCACGTGGGCGTCGCGGCTCGTAGCCAGGGTGCGCGGCGGAACCTGCAGAACGTATCCGCTCGAAAAAACGACATTGAGGCTGTCGCTGCCGTAGTTCTGGGCCACATAGGTCGTGTCGCCCCCGTGAATGAAGGTGGCGGCCAGCGGATGCGAGGCGGTCACGGCGGCACTCACGCGGCCGAGGGCGTTCATCGCGTGCAGCCAGTGGTAGGTCTGGGCGTCGCTGACGCCGAACTTAAGGCTGCGGTTGGGGTACGAATCATAGAGGGCAATGGCCTGCTGCGGATTGGTGAAGGCGGCATACTGCCACATGATGTCGTGCCACAGGTTGACGTTGGGCGCGTTGGACAGGATTCCGGTGTTTTGCTGAATTTCAGACCACAAGAGGTCGGCATAGGCGGTATCGTGGCCCAGGTAGAGCGAGCCTCCGTGGATGGGGTACAGCTCGATGCCGTAGCTGGCGGCGATGTCGGCCGTCCAAAAGGTTCCGTTGTCGTAGCTGTTGCCCCACACGCGCGACACAAGGGCGTAGTTCTGGTTGGGCCCGAAGTTGCGCTGGTGCTGGTCAAACCAGTACTCTTCGACGGCGCTCTGTTCGGTGGTGTAGAGGTAGATTCCGAGGTCGCGCAGCGAGTCGTTGCCCGTCACTGAACCCCAGTGGATGAGCGACGAGTTGAACTGCATGCTCTCTGAGGTGGACTCTTGGTCGTTTCCTTGCGGAAAGGTGGCGAATCCGTTGGCCCAGCAGTGGCCCGCATAGGGGCTAAAGTTGCGCAGGTACGGAACCATGGGGTCGCTGCGGTTCGGCGAAGCGGCGTCGCGCACCAGGAGGTTGACCATTCCGCCCCACTGCGCGGCCCAACCGGGTTCGAACTGCTCCACAAACGACGCGGCGTGAATGAAGTAGCCCCAGTGAAAGTGGTGGTCGTTGAGGTTGACGTCTTGGCCGTGGCCCGCCGGATAGCCCAAAAATGCCGACCAGGTAGCGTTGTAGTAGAACAGAAAGGCCACTTCGCCCGACTGGTAGGCCAGCCAATCCTCGAGGCGCGCCTTGACGGTGGCCAAGAGTTGCTGAAAGGCTACGGTGTCTTGGGTGAGCTGGGCAATTCGGGCGGTTTGAATCAGCCGGTTCATTTCTTGGCCCTCGTTGTACGAGTCGGTCCACGTGTTGAGCTGGTCGTTTTGTAGTACGCTGACTTTGGCCTGAAGCAGCGACGGGTCAAAGCTGGGACTGTAGTTGTCGAGGTAGGGCAAGGTGGGCAGGATTCCGTAGAATGTATTTTGGACGCTGAAGCTGTTGGATTCCATGCACTTGAGGGTTCCGCGCACGGTGGGGTACGTCGTCGCGGTGAGCGCCGGAGCACCCGGCGCCAGGTTGGCCCACTGGTGCGGCAAAAGCCCCAAGAGCATGAGGCTGTCGCTGCCCTCTTTGACGTCGACGTCTACCTCAAATTCGGTGGTAACGACGCTGGTGGCTTCGTCGTAGTTCCAGGTCGCCTCGGTCGCGGTCGGAACCACGTAGGCGTACTTTTTGAACGCGTTGGCGGCCGTCGCCACGTTGGTCGCGGTGAGCGGCAGAAAGGCCAGCGACCAGTAGTTCTGGCCATTCAGGGTGCTGGTGTAGGTGCTGCCGGACTGGATCCACGTGCTGCCCGAGGGGGCGTAGACGGCAAAGTCAGCGCCGTTGCGGGCGTTCTCGACGATGAGGACCTCGTTGGCCACCGTGACGTTGCCTTGGTTGACGGTGACCTGCGCCACGTCCGTGGCGCCTTTGGTGAAGTGCAGCAGGGGCATTCCGATGCCGGCGGTCGCGGTAAAGTTTTTGCCGCCCGCGGTCCAGTCCATAGACACGGTCCAGTCGCTAAAGTCCGAGACCTTGGCGCTTGATGCATTGAGGCCACTGACTCCGACGACGACGGGTTCGATGTTGTCTATGGGTCCCCAGGGGATGTAGGTGACCACCAATCCCGAATTGACCGTTTTGAGGGTAAAGGGGTAGTTAAATAAGTTGTCGCAGTGCGGATTTTTGACCTTGTTGCTCCACCAGTCGTTGCTCGGTACGGGTTTGGTGGACGCGATGCCCGTGGTGTACGGTGTGCCAGAAGGGTATCCGTTGCGACCGGCCGCGTCGACGCCCGGAAAGGTGGTGGTGTAGCTGCCGCTGCCGACGGGTACGGTCTGGCTGTGGAGTTGCGTGGAATGAAGGGTGACGGCAAGGGTGAGCGCGGTGCTGAGGGCGCGAAGGCCGAGTGCGGCCAGGTTTAATGGTCGTAGTTGGGGCATCAGTGCGGAATTCTTCGTTCTCATCTTCGCGGTGAACGGGGAATTCGGTGCGGAACCCGCGGGTGCGGGTGGGGAGAAATGGTGATTTTTACTAAAAGTAAAGATAACGAATTCGGAGTTAACCGGGGGTGCACCCCAATCAGATCATTAGAATGGGAAATCAGATCAATGATTGCACAAAATGATCCGTAATTACCTATGAAATGATCCGATTTGAAGGAACGATGAGGGCGGGATTCGACCGCGCGGTACAGTTATTCACCGCCACATCATTTTAAAAAGTCTCCTAAACTAACCATTTAGCAACGAGTCAGATGGAAGTTCGGGCAATTCCAGCAGCCACATACAATATTATTGTAGATCCTCCGGCACTTCCCGCTTGGATCAAGGACTCTGATGAATGGGGTTCCGCCCGAAAGGCGCTACGAGGTTGCGTCGCCAGAAATGCACTTGGTGCGAGCACATTGTGAACTGACCATCCGCCGTTTAGCAATGCCCTTTTGAATACAGTCTGGCAATAGGTTTCAGTGCCCCGCACCAAGTTATCAAGTTCACTTGATAGGAATTTCACTCAAGATCTGTGAAGTCGGGATTGCGCCCAGGTGCCTTCGGCCTCTGGGCGCGTTCCCCGGGCGGGGGTGCTTCAGCTCAATCGAGCGACCGCGGCGCGCCGCAGCGCGCCGCCTTCTTTTTTAGGCCCCCTGCTCCCTTAAACGAGTTTGCTCGCAGGGGGCCTAAAAAAAAAGCGCCCCCAGTTGGGGGCGCGGTCGCTCGATTGAGCTGGCGGAAGAAGAGGGATTCGAACCCCCGGACCTGTTACAGTCAACGGTTTTCAAGACCGCCGCGATCGACCACTCTGCCATTCTTCCGGGGCAAAAATACGTAACTTCACGGCATGCAAAAAAACCTTGCACAAAAAGCTGCAACAGCACTTCTAAGCATACTGTCAATCAGTACAGTACATGCTCAAAATACCTCGTTTAACGTCGATGTACTCAGCCTTTGGCACCCGAACACGGGTCCCTACATCGACCTTTTATGCTATGTTGAAAGCGTTCCGGGCGTTCAAACCCAGGTGGCCGCATGGCTCCAAAAAGAACAAATTATCGCCGCTGCAGACAAAATCACCATAGAATATCCAGCCACTGGACACGAACCAGACCAACAGTTCACCTACCAGAGCATGCTTCGACTTGCTGCTGACACGGGAACCTACCAGCTCTTTGTCGCCGTCGGTCCTGACCCAGAACACTGGGACACGCTGCGGGGAACCGTCCGACTCGAACAGCGCAACCAGACTGACTTGGCGCCGTTGATGCTCACCGAACACATTGGTGCCGCCAACGCAGAGCGCCCTGAATTTACCCGCTACGGACTCGAAGTACGCCCCCTAGCCCACTGGGGCGACCACCTCTTTACCTCGAACACAGACCAACTTCGGTTTTACACCGAGGCGTACCGGATTCCGAATGGCAAAAAGGCGGTGCTGCAGTACGGACTCCGAAGCGAAGAGCGGGGCGAACTGCGCCGCGACCTCGGAGGTCAAATCAAAATTCAACCCGGGCAGCCCGTGAATGCCTTGCACGGCGGACTCGACCTGAGCACAGTCCCCTCGGGACGCTACACCCTGGAACTTACCCTGGCAGTGCAGGATATGGAACCCAGCGCGTACCCCACCCAAAAAATCAGCTTCTTTCGCTGGAACCCCGGGGAAGCCAACGAGTACGCCCGCCTGACGGTGGACCCGCGGTGGGTCGAGATTTTGGGCGAAGGCGAAGACTTGCGCCGCTCGGTCAGTGCCCTGTACCCAATAGCCAGCCAAACAGAGCGCATGAGCATTGAGTCCCTCTCGCAAAAAGACGCGGCAGACAGCCTGCGCTGGCGCTTCACCCAGCAGTTTTGGACCAAACGGCATCCGAGCGACGCACTGGCCCAAGCGGCCGCATACACCGAGCGAGTTGCAGAGGTCAACAAAAAGTTTAGCAGCAAGGCGGTTCCGGGCTATGCCACCGACCGCGGGCGCATTTACCTGCAGTACGGCCCCCCTACCCTTGCTGAGCGGCGGCCCTACGAGAACGACGCCTACCCCTATGAAATGTGGCAGTACAACACGCTTGACGTAGCAAATGCTCCGTACCAAATCAACAAAATGTTCATTTTTGGCAACTTTGATTTGGCGGGCGGAAACTACGAACTCATTCACTCGTCGGCCATTGGTGAAATTCAGAATCCGCGCTGGCGCATTACCCTGCAAAAGCGCAGCTACATTACGGGCGACCTCGACCAAACGGGGGCCAACGACGGCGAAAAATTTGGTTCGCGAATCAACAACAACATGTTCTTTCAATCGGGAGGCAACAACTGATGCGCACTGCCGTCGTCCTGCTGAACTACAACGGCCTTCACTGGCTAAAGTCCTTTGTACCTAGTGTGGTGGCCCGCAGCACGGGCGCCGACGTGGTGGTCATTGACAATGGATCCACGGAACCCGAAACCCTGGACTGGATTCGCGCCCAAGGTTCTGCCGTACACCTTATCGCTCTGCCCGAGAACCTCGGCTACGCCGGCGGCTACCAAGAGGGGCTCAAGCAGCTCGACGGTTACGACCTCGCGGTGCTCATGAACACCGACATCGAGCCCCTTGAGGGGTGGCTTGCGCCCTTAATTGCGCGATTTGAACAGCAACCGCACCTCGGCGCCATCCAACCAAAGCTGCGAAGCCATGCCGAACCCGAGTACTTCGAGTACGCCGGAGCCATGGGCGGACGCATGGACGACTGGGGAATCCCCTTCGCCTACGGCCGCGTGCTCGACCGCTGCGAGCTCGACCGGGGACAGTACGACGAGCCCACCTACCGTCCGGTTTTTTGGGCCAGCGGAGCCTGTTTGGCCGTGCGCCTCGAGGCCTACCACGCGGTGGGAGGTCTGGATTCTGCCTTTTTTGCCCACATGGAAGAAATTGACCTGTGCTGGCGCATGCACCGCCACGGCTGGACGGTCGAGGCCTGCAGCGCTTCGACCGTGCTTCACGTCGGCGGCGGAACCCTCAACGTCGGCAGCCCCCGCAAAACCTTTCTCAACGTGCGCAACAGCCTGCTGACGGTGGTGCGCAACGCCCCCACCCTCGACGCCATGCGCATTGTGGCCTTTCGCCTACTGCTCGACGGTGCGGCCGGAATCCGTTTTCTGCTGCAGCGCCAACCCAAGCACACGCTGGCCATCATCCAGGCCCATTTTGCCTTCTATGCGATGTTTAGCCGCTACGCTGTGAGCCGCGACCGAACCCCCAAGCGATGGCCTGAGCACGGACGCTACCGTGGATCCATTTTGTGGTCGAAGCTGCGCAGCACAAAGGTGGACTGAGTCCGCAATCACTTCAGGTTCCGCGGGTGGTGCTTGAGCATTGTCTCGCGCAGCATGCGGTCGTCGAGGTGGGCATACACCTCAGTGGTCGTGATGCTGCTGTGCCCCAGCATCAGTTGGATGTAGCGCAGGTCCACCCCGTTGTGAAGCAGGTGCGTCGCAAACGTGTGCCGCAAGGTGTGCGGACCAATCACCTTGCGGATTCCGGCCAGCGCCGCCAACTCTTTGAGCCGCAAAAACACCCACTGACGGCTGACCTTGCGGCCGCGAACGTTCAAAAAAAGATGGTCTTCAAAGCCGCGCTGGGGCTCAAGGTGCACGCGTTCTGAACTCTGGTAGCGCGCAATCGCCCTCAGGGCGGTGTCGTGGATCGGAACCACCCGTTCCTTGTCTCCCTTGCCGACCACCCGAACGACTCCGTCGAGCGCAAACACATCGCGCACGCGCAGCTCGATGAGTTCCGAAACCCGGAGTCCGCATCCATAAAGCACCTCGAGCACCGCCACGTCGCGCTCTGCCATGGGCTGCGATCGGTCAATCGCGTCAAAGAGCGCCTGAACCTCAGATTCGTCGAGGTAGACCGGCAACCGCTTGGGAAGCGACGGCAGGTCCAGCACCAGCGCCGGCTGGTCTTCGCGCAGCCCTTCTTCGCGCACAAAACCAAAAAAGGCACGCCAGGCCGAAAGCCTCCGGGCCTGCGACCTCGCATTTAGGCCTCCTTCGGCCATCTCCCGAATGGCCTCGCGAAGCTCCTCGCTCGTCACGTTGGCCGCACTTCGGTCCCGCTCGACGCACCACAGTGCTAAGGCTTCGACGTCGCGCACATAGGCCGCCACGGTGTTGGGGCTCATTCCGCGCTCCAACCTCAGGTATCCGTCAAACTGCTTTAGCGCCAGGTCCCACTTCACAAGGCCGAAGTTAGGCCCGTACCCGCTACTTCGTACCTTCGCTCCATGGTCATTCACATCGTGCACGGCATCAACTTGGGTCAGCTCGGAACCCGTCAGCCCGACATCTACGGTACCCTGCGGCTCGAGGACCAAATCCCCATTCTGCAGACGTGGCTTGACGCGCACTTTGGCGGAACCGAGCTGCGCTCGTTTCAGTCCGACGACGAGGGCGCCCTGTGCGCCTACCTCGCGGCCCACAACGGTTCCGACCACGCCTTTGTGATCAACCCGGGAGCCTTCACCCACACCTCAGTCGCCCTGCGCGACGCCGTCGCCGGCCTGTCGAGCCCCGTCATCGAGGTACACCTGAGCCACACCTACGCCCGCGAATCGTTTCGCCGCGCCTCACTCCTCGCCCCCCACACCCGCGGAACCGTCAGCGGCCTTGGCTGGCTGGGCTACCGATTGGCGATTGAGGGGCTGCTAGTTACAAGCAACTAGCAACTAGTAACTGGTTAGCGGTAGGGCTTGCCCAGCAGCGCCGAGCCAAAGCCCACGGCGTAGCCGCTGAACATGACCGCTGTGGCGGCGACGCTGCGAAGGCCCACGCCAAGTGAACGGTTTTGAATGCTACTGAGCAGCAATACCGCGGCAAAGTAGCCGTGAAAAAGGTACACGGGTTGGGTCCACAGGTCGCTCAAGTGAAGGGCCAGGGCCGAAATCCAGGCGAGCATGAATGCAAACGGAAACGCATGGGTCAGCTTCATCTGGCCCTTGTGGCGTTGTGCCAAGGCGATTCGTGCGGAACCAAATCGGCGCACCTGCCGGTAGAATTGGCCTAAGGTGGAACGCCGCTTGTGCCACACGACGGCTTCGGGGATGAGGCCCACTCGGAAGCCCGCTTCGCGCACCCGAATGCTGAGTTCCACGTCTTCGCCGCACTTGAAGTCGATGTCGAATCCCAGTACAGACCAAAAGGCTTTGGCGCGGATTCCCATGTTGAAGCCCCGTGGGTAGTAGGTGGCGGTGGGTTTGGCGGAGCCGCCGCGGATGCCGCCCGTGGTCAGCACCGACGTCATGGCGAAGCTGATGGCCTTTTGCAGCGGGCTAAAGTCGGGCGGGGCGGCATCCGGGCCGCCGAAGGCGTCCCATGCGTCGCGGGCCAGGCCGTGGGCAACCGCCTCGAGGTAGCCCTCGGGGAGCAGGCAGTCCGAGTCCAAAAAGATGAGCCAGGGGCCCCGCGACGCCGCGGCGGCGGCATTGCGTGCGTCGCTCACGGCGAGCCCGGGATAATACAAGACGGTCACGCCGAGGCCTGCGGCCTCGGCGGCCTTTTGAATCTCGGGGCGAAGGCTGTCGTCGGGAGTTCCGTCGGCCAAAATGACCTCAAAACGGCCTTTGGGAACGGCGAGCTTTGCCGCGCTCGCAATGAACTCGCGCACCTCGTCGGGGCGCTTAAACGTGGGTGAAATCAGCGAAAACTCAGGCTCCGCGCTGCGCGCGGGCCCGTAGTGCGTCAGATCGAGGCCGTAGAGTAACTCAGTGTAGGCGGGAGTCTCCATGGGGGCGGTTCAGTTCCTCGGCGATTCCGTACTCGGGACGCCGGCGTCCGCTGCGCACTACAAGTTCCGCCAAAAGGCCGGTTACAAAGAGCTGGGTTCCGAGGATCATGGCCGTCAAAAAGATGAAAAACCAAGGATCGTCGGCAATCAAACCGGGGCGCTGACCGCTCCAAAGGCGGGCGAGCTTCAGACCGCCCAGTACCGTGAGGGCGACCCCGCTGAAAAAGAACATCACAAGGCCCCAGGTTCCAAAAAAGTGCATCGGGCGGCGGCGAAAGCGCGACACCATGCTGAGGGTCACGAGGTCCAACAGGCCGTTGGTAAAGCGGTTCAGCCCGAACTTGGTCACACCGTAGGGGCGTGCGCGGTGCTCCACGACCTTTTCGCCGATGCGGGTAAAGCCCTGCATCTTGGCGAGCACGGGCACGTAGCGGTGCATTTCGCCCTGAACTTCTACAGCCTGAGCTACCTCGAGACGGTAGGCCTTGAGGCCGCAGTTGAAGTCGTGCAGGTAGATTCCGCTCATTTTGCGCGCGGCCCAGTTAAACAGCTTGGTGGGAAGGGTTTTTGAAAGCGGATCGTAGCGCTTCTTCTTCCATCCGCTGACCAGGTCGAAGCCTTCTTCGCGAATCATGCGCACGAGGTCCGGAATCTCGTCGGGACTGTCCTGCAGGTCGGCGTCCATGGTGATGACCACGTCGCCTTGGGCAGCCTGAAAACCGACGTACAGGGCGGCGGACTTGCCGTGGTTGCGGCGAAAGCGGATTCCGCGTACCTCAGGGTGCTGGGCCGAGAGGCCCTCGATCACCTTCCAGGAATCGTCGGTCGAGCCGTCGTTAATGAACAGCACCTCGTAGCGAAGCCCGTGGGCAGTGCATACACGGTCAATCCACGCGTGAAGTTCTGCCAACGATTCTTCTTCGTTGAACAGCGGAATGACAAGGCTCAGGTCAAGGTGGTTCACTGGAACTCGGGGCGGTTTTTCTTTGTAACAGCGGCGACAATCAAACCGATTAACGAAAACATTGCCAAGTAGGCTGCAAGGCCCAATGCCAAAAACTTTGGATCTCGGGCCTTATCTGCATTTTCAGATAATGCTTTCTCTAATTGCGCAATCTCATTGGCTTCAAGTTCTTTTCCAGAAAACCGCTCCATCATCGATAACTGAGTATCAAAAGTATACTCCTGAATTCGCTCGATTAGGCCTCCATCTAACAAATACAGTAGTTCCATGATGAGAAATGACCCAAGTAGAAACCCAAGAATGGTAAAAAAGTAAATGGTAAAGGCTTCTTTAAACGATGCAAAACCTTCGTTCGATTTTTTGAATTGTTGTATTCCGACTATTGCTAAAATCAGAACAGCCAACCAACTTAGCATACCCCAAGCAGAAGCAAAAAGTCGTTCGTTTAAGATGTAAAAGCCAAACGACTGGAGTGCAATTAAAGCTAAACCTAACGGCAGGTAGGTTTGAATGGCTAATTGTCGGGCAGTTTTCATATTTCGGAGAGTTTAGTACACAAACTTAAGGACGCCGCGCTGCCCGTCGAGGGTCCAACGCAAAATACCCGTTCCGTGGCCAGGGGCGCGAAGCTCCTCGATGCCTTCGGCGCGGTCGGTCGCCCAGCGCACGCGCCCGTCTGCGTCGGTCCATTCGGCATGGGCACCTTGGGGCAAGCCCTCGATGACGAGCTGGCGTCCGCTGCGGTAGGCGCGCACCTCATGGGTCGAGGGTTCGCCGACGCCAATGTAGGGGGTGCCGCGTAGGTAGTGGGTCACGGTTCCGCCCGTGTTGGTGGTGTAGCTGAGGCTACCGCCGTCGTGCACGACCGACGCCGGGTACTCAATCTCGTAGATGTGGAGCTCGCCCGGCTTTAGGGTGTCGGCGTTGCCGCCCGCGGTAAGGTTGACGTTCGGAGCCGACAGCGCCGCCGCCCCAAGGATGAGGTCGTCGCTGCCCGGATTGGCCACAATCAAGCGGCGGCGGAGCATGGGCCCCACAGACCACGACCAGAGCTCGAGCTCAAGGGTGTCCTCACTCGCCCAGTGCTGGGCTGCGAGGTTGGGCTGCGGATTGCCCGCGAGGCTGATCAAGCGCTCCATGATTTGGGGGTAGTCCACGTAGGGGTTGCGTGTGTTCTGAAGGGCGGCAATGCCCTGGTTCCGCGCACGGTCAGCGCTGTCGGGCTGAAACTGCTGGTGCCAGGCCTCGAGCACCGCGGCCTGCTGGGCATAAAAGCTGCTGTAGTCGCCAAAGCGCGTCACGAAGTACATCATGGCCCGCGCCGCATCGCCTTTGTGGGCGTCACGCGGTTCAAAGACGCCGCTGAGGCGCTTGCTTCCGCCCACCGACCAGGCCGGAGTGCCCGTAATGATTCCGAACGGATTGTTGCTGCGCTGCGTATTCGCGGATTCGTCGCTCGGAAACAAGTGGTGAATGTCGCTCTTCATGGGCTCGGCCGAATTGAAGAAGCTCTGCGGAAACGTATGCTCGCAGTTCATGTTGTTGGCCGTCGCCCCTGCCCGAGTGTTAAACGTAGCCACTCGCCCAGTGTACACGCACGTCACGTCGCCGTTGACGTTGTCGAGGTTGCCGTACATCTGGTCGCGGGCTCCGTTGTATCCGAGGTTGGTTGTGCCCTGGTTGAGCTTGGTGGTCAGCGCCGACTTGAGCTGGGTCCAGCTCTTGTTTTCGGTGCTGCTGTAGTAGGTATTGCTCCAGCGTCCTTGCGCTTCGAACTGCAGCCCCACAAACCCGTCAGGTCCGTCGGTGGCCACCACCGCGGGAAGCCGGTAGTACACATTGTGCTCCGGCGAGAAGCGCATCCAAACCCGCGTCGAGTCACCCACCGCCAGGCTCGTGCTCTCTGCCCTCAAGCTCAGCAGGGTATCGCCCCACTGTGCGCAGCTCCACATACCGGTGATGTTCAGGTCGCGGATTCCGTCGTTGCGGAGCCAAACGGCTACTGAGTCCATTTGAAGTTCTGTCACCGGGCCGCGAAGAACCGCGGTCTCACTAAAATCTTGGGCTTCAAGAGAAGCGGACGCCAGGGCTGCTGCCGTCAGAAAGAGGAATCGTTTTAAACGCATCATACGCAAAGGTCGCACAATCGCTGCGTATCTTTGCACCTGGGCAAGGCCTTACGACCAGCTCCTGATGAATCCCCCAGGGCAGAAATGCAGCAAGGGTAGTCGGTTGTAGCGGTGCGATAAGTGTCCTTGCCCTTTTCTTTTTACTTTTTGGTTTCTTGCAACTGGCTTCTTGCCGCCGCGAAGCGGTTCTAGGCCAATATGAGATTTTAGCTGCGAAGCAGCCCTAGCGCGAAGCGCTCTCGCCACGAAGTGGCCACGAAATCAATTTAAACACTTAGTTATTAACGATATACGACTAATCAGTGCGCCCTAATTGACTTTTGACAGGCACCGCGTTCATGTCCCGCGTGCACGTCAAATTGTGGAACGAGTCGCAGTGTACGTCGATGGTTTTAACCTCTTTTTCGGTATTCGATCCCGGAACCCGAAGGCCGTCAATTTTGACGTCACCTCGTACGTCCGGAGCCGCTTAGGCACCAACCAAATGCTTTCATCGGTGCGCTACTATTCCGCGCCCCTTGTCGGAAGTCCCGAAGCCGAACGCGCCCAGAAGCGCTACTTCGCGGCGCTCCGCGCATCGAACGTCGAGGTAATCCTCGGACGGTTTCAGCAAAAGACGATTCACTGCGAGCACTGCGGACAGTCAATTTCGTCATTCGAAGAGAAAATGACCGACGTCCACATCGCCGTCGATGTGCTTGCCGACGGACTCCTAGACCGCTACGACGTCGCCATTCTCGTCACCGCCGACAGTGACTTGGTGCCGCCCATCCGAAAATTGGCTCGGTGCGCGAAGGATAAAAGAGTTGTAGTTTACTTTCCTCCAAACCGAACGTCTAAAGACCTTAAGCGCTTTTCTCAAGCGTACTTTTTTATTGACCAGAAAGACCTCGAACGATTTCAATTCGACTTTAAAAAATAGACGCGCACCTTTTGAGTGCGCGTCGGCCAGAAGTCGTTGCTGACTTAAGGGGTGGTAATGGCACAAATATAACGAGGTTTTTTGAATGCCAAAAACACGTGGTGGTTTATTTTGTGTAATTCAGCAAAAAAATAGACGCGCACCTTTGGAGTGCGCGTCGGCCCAAAAGTCGTTGCTGACTTAAGGGGTGGTAATACCGCAAAATTACACAATTTGCCGAATTAGTGGATACATGGAGTGTTTGATTCCCACACAAGCCAACGAGCTAACCTCGCCAACGAGCCAACGAGCTAACCTCGCATAAGCAAAGGAGCCAACCCCTACTCCCCTACCAGCTCCAGCACCGCGTCAACCACGTCCTCAGCACTGGGCTTTGAGAAGTAGTCGCCGTCGGATCCGTAGGCGGGTCGGTGGGCCTTAGCCGTCAGGCTCCGTGGGGCAGCGTCCAGGTACCGGTATCCATCCTGCTCCTCGAGGATTTGCTGCATGAGGTAGGCTGCGGCTCCGCCGGGAACGTCTTCGTCGACCACAAGCAGTCGATTGGTGCGCTTGAGGGACGCCACACAGTCCGCGTTGAGGTCAAACGGAAGCAGGGTTTGCACGTCAACCACCTCAATGGAGATTCCGAAGCGCTCGAGTTCCGCCGCGGCGTCCATCACGATGCGCAGCGTGGATCCGTACGACACGACGGTGGCGTCGGTTCCGGAACGAAGGATTTCAGGGCGGCCCAAGGGTACCGTGAAGCTCCCCAGGTTGGTGGGTAAGTTCTCTTTGAGTCGGTATCCGTTGAGGCACTCGATGACCACGGCGGGCTCGTCGGCCTGCATCAGGGTAGTGTACATTCCGGCGGCCTGAACCATGTTGCGCGGGGTGCAGAGGTACATTCCGCGAAGCGATCCGAGCAGGAGCTGCATGGGGGATCCGCTGTGCCACACGCCCTCGAGGCGGTGCCCGCGGGTACGTACGATGAGCGGAGCCTTTTGGCCTCCGGCCGAACGCCAGCGAACGGTGGCGCAGTCGTCTGAAAGGATTTGTACGGCGTACAAGAGGTAGTCCAGGTACTGAATCTCGGCGATCGGACGCAGTCCGCGCATGGCCAGTCCGATGCCCTGGCCGGCGATGGTGGCCTCGCGGATTCCGGTGTCGCTGACGCGCACGGTTCCGAATTCGGCCTGCATCCCCTCGAGACCTTGGTTGACGTCGCCGATGTGGCCCACGTCTTCGCCAAAAATCATCGCTTCGGGGTAGCGCGTGAACAGTGCTTTGAAGTTGTCGCGAAGTACGACGCGTCCGTCCACCTGCGGGGCGTCGGGCGCAAACTCGGGGGCCACGACGGGCACAGCGAGGGCAGTGCCGCTGTGCAGCTGGCTGGCGTAGTCGTGGGCGGCCTGCTTAAGCTGGGTTTCGACCCAGAGCGGAGCCCCTAAGGCGTCGAGCCCGTCTGCCTTACGGCGCTGAATGGCCTTGCGCACGGCTGCCACTGAATCACGGCGGAGCGGTGCCTTATCGGCCTTGAGTGGCGCTGCCAAGTCATGCGCATCAAGCTCTTCGAGCCACGCGACCGCCTGGTCTCGGGTGCGCTTTAGAGGCTGCAGAAAGTCGTCAAATGCGGCCTTCATGGCGTCGCGCACTTCGGCGCGAGCGGCCTCCTCGAGGGCGTCGAGGTCTTTAGCCTTAGCAATCTTATTGGACTCCAAAAAGAGGCGAAACTGCCGGAGGCAGTCGTACTCCTGTTCCCACTCGAGGCGATCCTTAGACTTGTAGCGCTCGTGCGAACCTGAGGTGCTGTGCCCCTGGGGCTGGGTCATTTCGCGTACGTGCAGCAGCACGGGTACGTGCTCTTCGCGGGCCACTTTGTCGGCGCGCTCAAAGGCGGCGACGAGCTCGGCATAGTTCCATCCGCGGGCCACGATGATTTCGTAGCCCTTTTCTTCAGCCTGACCCTTGGTGGCCGCTTGGCGCTGAAATCCGGCGAGGATTTTTGAAATGTTCTGTTTGGTGGTCTGGTGCTCGGCGTGCACTGAGATTCCGTACTCGTCGTCCCAAACCAGGGCTACCATCGGAACCTGCAGTACCCCCGCCGCGTTGATGGTCTCCCAAAACAGGCCTTCAGACGACGAGGCATTGCCGATCGTGCCCCACGCGACCTCGGCACCCTTGCGGCTGAATCCGTTGTCCACACCTTGAGCGCGGTACACCTTAGACGCCTGGGCCAAGCCAAGCAGGCGCGGCATTTGTCCGCCCGTGGGCGAAATGTCTGCCGAAACGTTTTTGTGGTCAACGAGGCTCTTCCAGCTTCCGTCGGCGTTAAGGGTGCGGGTGGCGAAGTGGCCGTTCATCTGGCGACCGGAACTGCTCGGCTCGCGCTCCACATCGGTGTCGGCATAGAGCGAAGCAAAGAACTGCTGCGGCGTCAAGGCCCCAATCGCCATCATGAACGTTTGGTCTCGGTAGTACCCGCTTCTAAAGTCGCCGTCGCGAAAGACGCGGGCCCACGCGAGTTGGGCAAGCTCTTTGCCGTCGCCAAAAATGCCAAATTTGGCCTTGCCGGTGAGAACCTCTTTGCGGCCCAAAAGGGAGCACTCACGGCTCACCATTCCGAGGCGGTAGTCGCGAAGGAGTTCAGTAGAAAAATCAGAAGCGGGTTGGGGTTGCATACCACAAAAATAGCCCGACCTTTGGGCCGACTAAAACCGTTACCCCGATTTATTGCCATGAAATTTTTCATCGACACCGCAAACCTTGCCGAAATCAAAGAAGCCCACGACATGGGAATCCTTGATGGCGTTACGACTAACCCGTCGCTGATGGCCAAAGAAGGCATCTCAGGAACCGACAACATTCTCAAGCACTACAAGGCAATTTGCGACATCGTCGAGGGCGACGTAAGCGCTGAAGTCATCTCGACCGACTTCGCCGGCATGGTCCGCGAAGGCGAACTTTTGGCCGAAATCGATCCGAAAATTGTGGTAAAGGTTCCGATGATTAAAGACGGCGTCAAGGCGATTCGCTACTTCAGCGACCGCGGAATCAAGACCAACTGCACCCTCGTGTTCAGCGCAGGCCAGGCACTGTTGGCGGCCAAAGCGGGCGCTTCGTACGTGTCTCCGTTCATCGGACGCCTCGACGACATCTCAACCGACGGTTTGGGCTTGATTGAGACGATTCGCACCATTTACGACAACTACGGATACGACACCGAGATCCTCGCTGCCAGCGTACGCCACCCCATGCACATCATCGAGTGCGCCACCATCGGAGCCGACGTCATGACCGGCCCGTTGAGCGCCATCACGGCCCTTTTGAAGCACCCGTTGACCGACCTCGGCCTCGAGAAGTTTTTGGAGGACTACCGCAAGTCCAATTCCTGAGCGGCCCATCGCGCGACCGCTTGACGGTCGGGCTTGCCGCTTGACAGATACGGAATCACGTGCTCCAGCACGTGCTTGGGGCGCTGCCAACTGGGCAGCGCTTCCCATTTTAGGGCGATTTGATTGGGTTCAAAGCCCGGGGCACCGACCCAGACTAGCATCTGCCCCCACTCCCGACTGGGAACCCCTACCGCAACCCCTTCGCACCCGCTGGCCGCTTCGACCACCTCGGGAAATATTTTTTTTCCGGCGCTCACGACGGCTCCGTCCAATCGACCGAGCCAATCGAATTCATTGTGCGAATGCACATTAGCTGCGTCGGTTGTAACTAATCCTCGAACTCCGCGCGCGGGATCGTCGACCACCAAAGCCTCGCCCTTTTGCGCAAAAAGGACTCCCGGCAAGCCTTGGTACGTGCGGCCGTGGCCGAGTCGGCGCAGCGCGACGTGGCTCAAGGTCTCGGTCATTCCGTAGCCGTGGTACACGGGGCGTGGCCACTTGGACAGGGCCTCTTCGAGCTCGGGACGCACATCTGCCCCACCCAAGAGCGTACAGCGAAAGTCCTTTGGGTTAAATTTGGGATCGGCCGCTAGGGCTGCCGCCTGTTCGGGAACCAGCGCCACAAAGTCGTAGCGCAGCCCGGGACGGGTCGCGGGGCGCCGTTCTAAGGGCAAAATGTCGAGCCTCAGGCCCGCGATGAGGGCGCGCACGACCATCATAAATCCACCCACCGTCCTAGCCGACAGCAGCAAGGGACTTCGCTGGCCCTCGCTGAGGCCAAAAAAGGCAATCGTGGCGCGGGCACTTGCCTCGATCTGGCTGCGATGCAGCAGCAGTTCCTTGGGCACCCCGGTGCTCCCGCTGGTGTGCAGGGTGTAGGTTGCGGAACCAGAATTCCACCACGCCACGACGTCCTCAACTTCACGGCGGCGCGCGGTACTGCAGGCAGCACTGAATTCAAGATCCGCCTGCGGCAACCGGGGCTTAGGGGGGCGTCCTCGGCTCACAGCATCCAGAGTTCACCGCGGCGCACCTCAGTGCGCGGCGGAAGGTTGTTGGTGTAGAGCGAACCGGTTCCGAAGCCCTGGTAGCCCTCAAGGTCAGGCAACGTCGACGCCCACTGCGCAATGGCGCTCAGACCCACACTGCCTTCGAGGGCCGAAGTAATCCAGTACTTGATGCCTCGGGCGCGGGCCCTTGAAATCCAATCTTCACTTGAATCTATACCACCCAAAAGACTTGGCTTCAGCACAATAAACTGAGGTTGAATTTCGTCCAGAAGGGCGTCGCGGTCGGCCGCTTCATGCATCCCGATGAGGCTCTCGTCGAGGGCCACCGGCAGGGTTCCGCTCAATACAGCCGCCCGTAGGCCCGCGCGATCTGAGGGCGGACAGGGCTGCTCGATGCTGTGCAGGTTGAATTCGCGAAGGGCGTTCATGCGCTCAAGGGAGAGGTCAGCCGACCAGGCTCCGTTGGCGTCGACGCGCAGCTCGAGGCTCGGATCCAGGCTACGGTTGTGGCGGAGCACGTCGCATTCGGTTTCGAAATCCAGCGCACCCACCTTCATTTTGAGGCAGCGAAAGCCCTCGATTAACCGCGCCTCGGACTGGTCGTGCAGGTAGCAGCTCGAGCCCATCCACAGAAGGCCGTTGATGGGAATTCCGGCTTCTCCGCGGGCAAAGGGCGTAGCGGCAAGGCGGGTTCCGTCACCGCCCTGGGCCCGATCGGCCCAGGTGAGCAGCGCTTGCTCAACCGCAAACACCAGTGAAGGCCAATCCACCCAAGTCGCGGCCCACTCGGGGTCAAGCCGACGCTGACGGGCCCAATCGGCCCAGGTTGCGTCACTGAGCGTACTGAGCTCACGGCAGATTTGGTCAAGGTGCGCGGCGTAGTCGGGTCGGTCGTCGACCGAAAGCCCAGGCAGCAGCCCGCATTCGCCTTGGCCGCGAAGGCCCTGGCATTCTACGTCAATAAAGTACGCCGGCTTGGACGTCATCACTCCGCGGGACGTGCCCGCAGGCGTTTTAAACGTGTACGAATAGGTCCAGTGGCTCGCTTTCACCGCGCGTTAAAAGAGGGGTTTACTGCATTCGTTGGCGTCAATCAGCAGACCATAGCCCAGCAGGAGCGCGAAGAGCACGGTCTGCAGCGCTAAGGGCTTGAGCAGCTTGTCGAATTCGGCCGGAGTTTGTGCCTTCCAGCCCTTGAACGCCGTTTCGCCCATCAGCGGAAGCGTTGCTGCGAACAAAAAGCTTCGGCTGCACGTCACCGGAGCCTGCAGAAAAATGAATACCACCGCGGCCATCCATCCCTGAAACAGAAGTAGGACCTGGTACAGCTTGGCCATACCGAGCCCCATTCGGCCCGCCAGCGTGCGCTTGCCCGCGGCACGGTCCGTGTCGAGGTCGCGCATGTTGTTCAAATTCAGCACTCCCGCCGCGAAGAGACCGATGGCGAGCCCAGGGAGCAGCATCAGCCAATCCCATGCTTGGGTCTGAAGGAAGTACGAACCCGCCACACCCACGGGCCCAAAAAACACGATGACAAAAACGTCGCCCAGACCGCGGTAGCCGTAGGCCGCATGCCCCATCGTGTACCCTCGGGCACTCCACACGGCGGCCGCTCCCAGTGCCAGGTAGCCAAAGAGGTAGCCCACGGGCATTCCGCGGGTTCCCCACCACGAGGTCGCAACCGTAAGCACCGCGGCGAGCATGGTCACCCCGAGTACAGCGCGGCGCATAGAACCTACCGAGATGGCTCCACTTGCTACTGCGCGCTGCTCTGCCCCAGCTGCCCGGTGCTGGTCGGCACCTTTGAGGCTGTCCCCTAGGTCGTTTGCAAGGTTCGATAAAATCTGGTAGGCTGTAGCGGTCGCAAGGGTCAAACCCAGCAGCAATCCGTCAAAGTAACCGCGGTCTGCCGCGAGCAAGGTTCCGAGCACGATAGTGGCCCACGCCAGCGGAAGCGTCCGGGGACGCAGCGCCCCAATCCAAGCCTTCATTGCTTACGGAAAAATGGGGAACTGCCCGAAGTTCGGGTCGCGCTTCTCTAAGAATGCTTTTTTGCCCTCTTGCGCCTCGTCCATCAGGTAGTACATCAGGGTCGCGTCGCCCGCAAATTCCATAAGGCCGCGCTGTCCGTCAAGCTCGGCATTGAGGCCGCGCTTGATCATGCGCAGGGCCATCGGCGAACGCATCATCATCATTTGGCACCACTCAACGACCGTGTCTTCGAGCTGCGCGAGCGGAACCACCTTGTTCACCATACCCATGTCAAACGCTTCTTGGGCGGTGTACTGCTGGCACAAGAACCAGATCTCGCGGGCTTTCTTTTGGCCCACGTGGCGCGCGAGGTAGCTCGAACCGAATCCCGCATCAAAACTGCCCACTTTGGGGCCGGTTTGGCCAAATTTGGCGTTGTCTGAGGCCACCGTGAGGTCACACACTACGTGCAGCACGTGCCCGCCACCGATTGCGTACCCGTTGACCATGGCTACCACAGGTTTTGGAATCTCGCGAATGCGCTTGTGCAGGTCGAGCACGTTGAGGCGCGGAACGCCGTCTTCGCCGACGTAACCCCCTACCCCTTTGACGTTTTGGTCTCCGCCGCTGCAGAATGCCTTGTCGCCTTCGCCCGTAAGCACGATCACGCGGATGTCGCTTCGCTCTCGGCACACGTCAAACGCTTCAATCATTTGAATGTTGGTCTCCGGCCGAAAGGCGTTGTACACCTGTGGGCGGTTGATGGTAATCTTCGCAATGCCTTCAAAGAATTCAAAGCGGATGTCGGAATATTCCTTAATCGGGGTCCAAGTACGTTGTGCCATAATGGGGTCAAAATTAGGCGCCAAAACGGCCCTTCCAGGCAATTTCTGACGCATCGGGGTCGGTAAACACTTCTAACACCGTGGCGGCGGAATCGTTTACAAACGCTTCCCACTCGCGGCGGAATTCAGCTTCGTCCCGCGCACTTCGGTAGGTAAATCCTTGGTTTTCGGCGCTTGAGCGGACGCTTCGCGCGTGCCGAAATGCAAAGTGCCGTTCGAGTTGGCCACTCGCCCGCGGACCGTCGAGCCACTGAAAAATTTGGCCGCCTTGGTTGTTTACCACGAGCACCTTGAGCTCGGGCAGCGCCTCAAAGGCGATGCCTGCTCCGCCGTCGTACAAAAAGCCGAGTTCGCCTGTCACCAGCAGCGTTGGGCGCGCGCTTGCCCACATTGCACCCAGGGCGGTTGAAGTCATGCCGTCGATGCCGCTGGCGCCGCGATTGCTGAAGTGACGGATTCCGCGCGAAAAGCGTCCTTGACCCCACAAAAAGTTGGCGTAGCGCACCGGAGTCGAGTTGGCCCAGTGCACGTCCCAGCCCGCAGGAATGGCCTTCGCTACATTAGAGTGAATCTTTAAATCGGTCCAATCAATTGCTTCTTTTGCAGCAATTTGGTTGGGAGTAAATTTCTGATCGAGCGACGGTACTACTTGACTTAGCACCGCGAGCGCATCAAACGGCTCAGCGTACGTGCGCGCACCGAGCGCGCCAAACATGTCTGGAAGCGGTTCACGCGGTCCGATCGCCCAGTGCGGGGTTCCGGCAAGGGCCGCTTTGGCTTTTTTGGCCACCCAGGGGCCGCCCAGGGTAACCACGGCGTCGGGTTTAGCATGAAGCATGGTCAACGTGTCTTCGAGGTGCTCTGCGGCATCGTGCGGCAGCTGGCTGAGCGGTTCTGCGGCAATCATCCACCCCTTGCGCGCCAGTTCGCGCACCGCGGGTTCGGGATCTCCCCACGACGGGTTCCACTGTCCGACCACGAGCAGCGGACGCTTAGCCTGGCGCACAAAATCCGGAATCTCGAGCAGCATTGGCTGAACCGTCGGCGATGTAACGCTTAAGGAGCCTGCAACTAGCGGCGGCACGGCCTCGTAGAGGGGCTCTGCCAGCGGAACATTGAGGTGAACCGGACCGTACTTCAACTCAGCGAGGGCTTGGTCAATGACCGCGGCGTTCCACTCGAGCGAGGCGTCGCAGTCAAGCAGGCCCTTGCCGACGAGGTGGTCGTCAAAAATCCGTGTTTGTCGAATGCTCTGGCCGTGCCCGTTGTCGATGAGGGCTGCGGGACGGTCAGCGGTGATTACGAGCAGCGGAACCTGCTGGTAAAAAGCCTCCGCCACGGCGGGACCGTAGTTGAGGGCGGCGGTTCCGCTCGTGCACACGGCAAAGGCAGGTGTCCCAGTCGCGATGGCCGCGCCGAGGGCCCAGTGGGCCGCAGAACGCTCGTCCAGCAGCACTTGACTGCGTACGGGCAGTTCCTGAAATGCCATAATCAAAGGCGCACAGCGACTACCTGGTGAAGCTACCCAGCCCGACCAAGCGTGCCGTGCGAGTCGGTCGCGAAGAAGCGCCGCGAGCTGTGCAGATGAAGTGTTCACCCGAGTAAAACGTTTTCGAGCGTCTGAAGTTTTTGCTCCGTTTCGGCCCACTCGCCGACGGGGTCGGATTTGGCAGTGATTCCACCACCTGCGTAGCCCAAAAATCCGTCGGAACCCCATTCAACGCAGCGCAGAGTCACGTAAAAAATCGAGCGTTCAGAAGAAGTCCAGCCGAAGTAGCCGGCGTAGTTGCGGCGGTCGTAGCCCTCGTGGCGGCGAATGAACGCCTGTGCCTGCGCCCTTGGCAAACCGCCCACCGCAGGTGTCGGATGGAGCGCGCCCGCAATGTCCCAAGCACTTAGGCCTGCAGAGCGGCCCTCTATGTGGCTGCACAAGTGCTCTACGGGGCCAGCCTCAAGCACACTTGGCCCTTCGACCTGTACGTGGTCCACGCCCAATGCCTGAAGCATTTGCACAATGTCTTTGGTCACCACGTGCTGTTCCTCGCGCTCTTTGAGGCCCCAGGCTCCTTGGCTTCCGCGCAACCGAGTTCCGGCCAGCGACATGGTGCGGACGTTGGCCCCCTGCACTTCAGTGAGGCACTCTGGTGTCGCCCCCATCCACAGGGATCCGCCCGGGGTTTGAATCAAGAAAACGGTGGCGTGCGGATAGGCCTCGGCAAGGCGCTCGAATGCCTCCCAGGGCTGAACCCTGCTGCGGTGGTAGGCCTTGCGGCGCGAAAGCACCACTTTCTCGAG
>Ga0222713_10001905_pt1 | contig 22740 bp, 17 predicted proteins | sample C33_649DmetaG_FD_165061 | JGI IMG/M metagenome (GOLD analysis project Ga0222713, IMG submission 165061) | Estuarine water microbial communities from San Francisco Bay, California, United States - C33_649D | ecosystem: Environmental > Aquatic > Marine > Unclassified | place: USA: California...
ACCTATTTTTTGAATGTCAATTATTATTTCGTTCGAACTCAGTCCAGCAAAGGGCACAAACCCTGTCACGAAAGTGACGGGGTTTTTATTTGTGGAAGCGGTGTGAGCTTGCTCACAAACGCGGACGCAGATAAAAACCCAACGAAATGCGTAGCATTTAGTTATAAGGGTTTGGGTAAACCCACCTTTTAGGAAGACGTTTTGAACGAAGTGAAAAACGGCAGTCCTGAATTAAAATCAATCAACAATCCTAATCAAATACCGATTTCACTTCAAACCTATGCTTACCAGCGCCTACAAGCACCTCTTTATTGGGTAAAACAATCAGCGCTTTTGTATTTGCAGGAATAACCACATTTAACTCAATCAACTTCCCTATGCGCTTCCATTCAGATACAACCAACCCTTTAATAGAGTTATGCGAAGCCCTAACAAAATTTAAGTCTTTGATGAAAGAAGGTTTAATCACTATTTTTTCAAAGGCAATTGCATCACTGGCAATATTTATTCCGGCTAATGATTTTATCATCCAGGCACTCACGCTTCCCATAGAAGGATGATTTAATGAAGCATCGCCTATATTTTTTGTTATATCCCATGCTTCAAACAAACTAGTCGCTTTCCATTTTTCAATCCAATAACCATAAGAAGGTAAAGTAGTTTTATTAATAATCTTATACATCACTTCATTGTAACCATAATCGGAGAGAACTTGTGGCACTACTGCACTTCCTATAAAACCGAAATCCAAACTATAATCATTTTCGTGTATTGCTTGTACTAAGTTAGCGGCAAGCTTTTTTTCATACCCTTCTGGAACAATACCCATGGATAAAGGTAGTGCAAATGAAAGTTGTGTTTTATTTGCATAAGTAACGCTGTCAGCATTAAAAAAATACTTGTTGATATTTCTTTTAATTGCGGCCGCCTTAGCTAAATAATAGTCTTCGTCCCCTTTTTTAAGTAGTCTAGACATCTTGGCCATCTTCATGCAATCGTCATAGTAATAACAAGTAGTCATAAAATCCACTGGCGTTATGGATTTATAGTACAGCCAGTCACCTAACCCCTTTGTTAATAAACCTCTTTGATCGCGACAACTGTCAAGAAATAATAAATATTTTTTACAAGTTTCATAAATAGCATCATAAGGCTTTGTATCACCATAGTAAGTATAAAGTAAGTCTGGAACTTTAAATATGGCTGCATCCCAAATTGGTCCTGCCCAATCAGAATCCCAATTCCATGAAGTTGGAACTACGCCAGGAACATCCCCATTAGGCTCCTGAGCATCCGCCATATCGTTAACCCACTTGCTATAAATAGCTCTACTGTTATAATTTAACATACCAGCTTCTTGCACCATAAAACCATCGGCCATCCAGCCATTTTTTTCACGATGAGGACAGTCTGTAGGTATGCCAAATAAATTTGAAAGATATGATCGTTTACAATTATCATAGATTTTATTCAACAATTGATTGGAACATGAAAAACTTCCAATCGAATCAACCATTGAATGAAGGACCAAACCTTTTATACTATTGATATCTAAATCTATGGGCCTATCGGATGTTACTTCTACATATTGAAATCCATGATAGGTGTAAGAAGGTATATGCTCTTCTATCCCAATCCCTTTAAGTATATATTCATCTTTTTGAATCACTTTCTCACCTGGCAAAACACCTCGCAAATGCATATTTATATTGGACTGATCAAGTCTACCAGATCTATCAAGCCATTCTCCATAACGAATTGTTATTTTAGTACCTGCACTCCCTTTTACTTTTAACTTAACTACACCTGCAATGTTTTCACCCATACTATATACATACGTATAAGGATTTAGCTTATTAAATGACGCGGGGCTAAACATACGAGAAACGCCAATTTCAGGCATCATTTGAGATTGCATCAAGAGCGCTGGAGATGTTGCAATTTTTACTTGCCCCCATTTTGAATCATCAAATTTTTTTTGATTCCATCCGATTTTTTCTAATCGCGCATCATAAACAGATCCTACATATAAATTATCATACTGCAATGCTCCAGTAGATGTCTTCCATGTTTTGTCACTGGCAATAATTTCTGTAGATCCATTACTGTATTTAATATGTAATTCACAAATTAATTGAGGCCTTGCACGCCATGGCGCTAAATTATAATTCCAAACAGTAGGTGTTTGATTATTAAACCAACCATTCCCTAATTCAACTGCCAAAACATTTGCACCTTGTAATAATTGCTTTGTTACATCATAAGATAAATATAAAACACGCTTAGAAAAATCTGTATAGCCTGGGTTTAATGAACCAATACCCACTTTATTACCATTGATAAAAAAAGTATAATACCCTAAACCAGAAATATAAACGCGCGCGGAAACCGGCTTTAATTTTAAATTAAAAGACTTGCGAAACAAGGGTGCTGGCCTATACTCCTTATCATTACCATCTGTAATCCATTGAGCGCGCCAACCTTCTTTACCTTGTATTTTTGCAGTCTCAAACCATTCAATTTTTGATTGGATGCCAGCTTTATTATAGCCTCCAATAATTTTTACAGTCCAATAATACCTTGTATAAGACTTTAATTTAGGCAAGTTTATACGTGCTCCCTGAATCATCGAATTTATAAAGCTTGAATCATAAATATCAGGCTTCCCCAATACCAATAGCTCCGGACGAGTAGCTATCATAATTTGATATCTAGTTTGTCCATTTAATTTTTCATTGAAAGATAATTCCCAATTAAATTGAATTAAAGTATCATCAATACCAATTGGATTAGAGATAAACGCACACTTAAGATTTACAGGCTGAGCCTCTATTTTTGTGTATTGTAATAGAAAAAATAATATTGAAATTTTTAGAAACCGAAGCATATTATTCTAATGTATTTTGAACTGCCTATCCCCCATGCACATGCATGGTTTTAACTTCTGCAATTACACTGTGGTAATATTTATACCATTGAGACTGACCCAACTTTTTTGCCTCAATATGCTTTGGCTCAGTTGCCCAAGCGCGCACTGCATCCATATCTTTCCAATAACTTATAAAAGCCCCTCTTCCATCATGCTTGAAACTTTCGTAGCCTAAATAACCGGGCATTTGCTTTGCAAGTTCTAGGGTAAGATCGTCATAGGCAGCATACCCATCTAAGTTATCTGACAAGTAGTAATTAAAAATAGAAGCAATATAAGGTGGCTGAGGCGCCTCGTTGTTTTTCCAATGTATCATAATAACCAAAGATATTTATTTGTCGTAATGAAAGCGGCATTGAAGTATATAACATTTCTGGTCTATACTTTTCTTCCCATCAACTTTGTAAACTAATCGGTGCTCACCAGTAATTCTCCTAGACCAATATCCTTTTAGATTGAATTTTAGCGGCTCGGGTTTTCCTAAACCTTTAAAAGGAGTTTTTTTAATTTCTTTTAATAAGTCTTTTATTTTGTTGACTGTATCAATATCAGTCTCTATCCAATATTCAAAGTCTTCCCAAGCATTTATCGTAAATTCGAAATTCATTTTTTACAAATCAAAGGTTCGTGTTTTCTGATTCTCCAACTGGTCGATTGACTCCCTTAAACGATCTCTGTTTGCAGCAGTAGATAACAGATGTCCCGTTTCTGTTAGCGAATTGTATTCTTTTAAAGATATCATAACCACAGCTTCCTCTGTCTGACGAGAAACTATGATGGTATCCGATGATTTACATATGTCATCAAGATACTTTTTCATGTTACTTCTTAATTGTGAGATTGAAACGGCTTGCATAAACTAAAAATTTATAGAAGCAAATGTACAGATATTTGTACATATTTATGTACAAATATGGAGAATTTTAGTAAATTCGAAGATTTTCTTCATTCGCAGCCCATTTACCGCAAATACACCCTTCTTATCCCCACAAACACCGGAATAAGTATACTATAACCTATAAAAAATGGGATAATCATACCAATCCATCCGGCAGCCATAAAAACAGCAATAATAAGGAGCTGGAATCCCAGTCCATAAAACGATACTAAAAACATAAACCATTTAGGACATTCGGTCTGAATGGAAGCCCGCGGGTCAATAGTATAAACCAACTTGTCAAACACTTTATATAACACACGAAACAACCAGTATAAAACATTTACATGTACCTGACGCTCCCCAGGGTAGGCCGTTGGAACTTCATCTTCAAAAATTTGACTGGTAATTTCACCCGCTGTATGATGTCTAAAAATGACATGATAATAATTATATACTGTTCCCTGCGTTTGCATACAAATAAAAGCAAGTAGCGCCAACAAGGTATTTGTACCAGTAAATACCGCGATTGAAATAATCAGAGCAAAGTTTAATAGGCTATCAAAAATAGAATCTAAATAACGTCCAGTATACGAAGGTTCATTTTTAATTCTGGCCAATTGACCATCGGCAGCATCAAGTATAGATTTTAAAATTAGAAAAAAGCAAGCAAGCCAAAACTGCGACTTTAACATATAAACAATAGCCAATATACCAGAAACACCAAATAACAGGGTAATATGAATAGCCGTTACGCGTGTATTTTTAAGCGCTTCTGCAATAAAATTAGCCACAGGTCTTCCATAGTCCGATACATCAATAAATTTATTTTCAACCCCTAGTTTAGACATGTAGTTTATCTTTGAATGTAACACAAACATAGGCTTGCTTTATCAGAGTTTAATTTTATGTTTAGCAATTGAGTTAATTAAGCAAACAGAATAAAAAAATAAAGTATATTCAGAATCAATTAGATTAAAAAACAACCATATTTAATTGTAAAATATGCCCAACACTAAAAAATATTATTATCTATTAAGTATACTCTTTACGACATTTTTCTTTTTTGCAACCAAAGGACAGCAAGCTAACCTCATTCCTCAACCTCAACAAATAAATTATCAAAAAGGTTTTATAGCAACAAGCAATATTCAATTCATTGTTATTAAAGATAGGTCACTTTTACCATTTGCAAGAATAATAAATCAATTACTTGCAGCTCAAAAAATTCAAATAGTATTTAAACCTCCGGTTTCAAAAAAATACATATCAATAGAATTAAGTACAAGTAACCTTCCTGAAAAATCAGAAGAAGCTTATTCATTAAACGTTGAAGACTACGGAATTAGAATAACTGCTAAGTCACCACATGGAATATTTAATGGTTTGCAAACTTTAAAACAGTTGTTAACACAAAAATCATTAATTGCAAAACAAAAAATAAATGACTGGCCCGCTTTTAGTTGGCGAGGCTACATGGTGGATGCTGCCAGAAATTTTATGTCAATAAATTTATTAAAGCAGCAGATTGATATTATGGCGTCCTATAAGCTCAATATATTTCATTTCCATATTACCGAAGACATTGCTTGGCGCTTAGAAAGTAAAAAATATCCGCAACTTACAAGTGCATCTACTATGTTAAGGGGTGCCGGCCAATATTATTCGAGAGCGGATATGAAGGACCTAATTCAATATTGTAAAGACCGTTATATAACACTTATTCCAGAAATAGACATGCCAGGTCATAGTGCTGCATTTAAAAGAGCTATGGGTGTAGATATGCAATCGGATTCGGGTAGTTTAATTTGTAAAAATATCTTAGAAGAACTGTGTGATACATACGACCTCCCCATTGTTCATATTGGTGGTGATGAAGTACACATCACCAATCAAAATTTTTTAACGGATATGGCAGCTGTACTCCATAGCCGTGGTAAAAAAGTGGTTGCCTGGGACCCAGGTGGCACATTACCGAATGGAACCTATTTACAAATGTGGAATGGAAATATTAAACCAAAAATTAATTACCCGGCCATTGATTCACGAAACTTATACCTGAACCATCTAGATCCATTAGATGGTGTCGTGTCTACTTTTAATCACCAAATTTGTGATACAACAACAGGTTCTTCAAATAAAATAGGTGCAACACTTTGTTTATGGCCAGACAGACGCGTAAACAATGAAAACGAAATGATTAAAATGAACGCAGTTTATCCAATTATGCTAACATTTGCTGAACGATGTTGGCAAGGCAGTTCCAAAAATAACAATCTAGCATTATTTGAAAAAAAATTAATAGCGCATAAAAAAAGCTATTTCAATAATTTACCCTTTCCATATGTAGCCCATAGCAATATAGAATGGAAACTAATTGGACCATTTAAAAACAAAGGGATAACAAGCGCTAAGTACGAACCAGAAAATCCCTCTTTTTTTGATACAGCAAAATTGGAAAACAATATTGTAGTAAAAGGCGGAACCGTGTGGCTCAAACATTTTTGGCATCCGATGGTTTCATCTCATTTACAAAACCCAACAGATAGCACAACCTGGTATGCTACCCGAAAATTTTGGAGCAACATTAGCGGAATAAAAAAATTTTGGATAGGGTTTAATAATATTTCAAGGTCACCTGACACCGATTCTCCACCTGTTAGTGCTTGGGATAGTAAAAGTAGTGCCGTATGGGTAAATGGAACCCTTATTGCGCCGCCGGTATGGGCTAGAGGTGGGCAAAAAGGAAATTCTGAAATACCACTTATTGATGAAGGATACGAATACAGAACTCCAACAAAAATTATGGTAAAAAAAGGGTGGAATTGGGTTCTCATTAAAGCGCCGGTAGGTAGTTTTAGAAGTGAATGGCAAAATCCGGTAAAATGGATGTTTACTTTTGTTGAAATGTTAGACTAATCTGCCAATTTTATTAAGATATTTGTACCTATGAATACAAAGGCACAAACCCCCATTATGCCCACCATTTTTGCGGGACTCTATTTACTCGTTCATTTCATTCCAGATTTAGGTGCGTCGGACGTAATGGGACCTCAGTGGCTATACACCGGTTGTATAGACTTATTAGGCATTGCTTTTATATTTATGCACCGCCAGCATTGTGCGCCTGCCATTCAGGGTATTTTCAAATATAAGTTTACCATCATATTTACCTTTTTAGTGGCCTGGGCTGCTCTCTCCTATTTTTATGCCATTAACCCTACCGAAACGCTCGTTACAGGCTCTCGATTAATTACTACTTACCTTGTTTTTATTGTACTCTCCATTTTATTTTACAAACAACCGCTACCAGCATTATTAACGGGCATCTCGGTTATTATGGCGCTTGTGCTACTCTACGATTCTTTGGTGTTATTAAAAACCTTTTCGAGCAACCTCACTACTATGGGGCTCGATGAAAACATTATTAATTTAAGGGGCAACCACGGTAATAAGAACGTTACAGCTGCTAATATTTTAATCAAATTTCCATTTGTACTCTGGCTCATCATCAATAATAAATTATTGGGCAAACTACTCGCCGCTTTTGTACTTGTTATGGGTGTTACAGGGCTACTTATTTTAAATACCAGGTCTACCTATGTGGGGCTACTTATTATAGCTATCATTTTTATTGCTACTACCCTTTACTTTAAGAGTAAAGAAAATAAAAAAGCCATCCTTACACAAATTGCGTATTTAATTATACCCGTTGTAATTGGTTATTTTATTGCCAATGTATTTTTAGATACCGCCGTTCAAATGCAAGATACACAAGGTGGATACGGTACCGTTACCAAAAGAATTGGAGACATTACGGTAGCTAGTGAAGAAAATAGTAGGCTCCGTTTATGGAAAAATGCCATCGACTACTCTATCAAACATCCGCTCATGGGTTGTGGTTATGGTAACTGGAAACTGGCTTCTATACCTTACGAAATTTTTCATACCACAGAGCTTTTTGTACCCTACCACGCACACAACGATTTTTTTGAAATGTTTGCAGACCTTGGGATACTAGGTGGCATTAGCTTTGCACTTTTATTTTTACTCGTACCCCTTGCCACATTTAGTATTTGGAAAAATAAATCTTTTAATAATTTGCATTTAGCGGCTACCATTTTATTGATGGCCGTTACCTGTTATGCAGTGGATGCCTTTTTAAATTTCCCTGCTGAGCGTACCGCCATGCAATCGATACTTGCCATTGCAGCTGCCTTAATTTTTATACCGCTCAGCTACCAACAAGAAAATACAAAACTTCGCGCATCACTGATGGGTGTGTTTTTTAGTGTAGCGTTACTTGCTATTATTCCTTCTATTTACGTTCATAAACTCACCTATGATTCTTTAAAGATTCAAAAGTTTGTAATGGGCGAAGTAAACGCAGACCCTGTCATGAAAACAGAAGACGTAGAAAAACTACCGGCAATTCCAGATATGTCATCGTCTACACTTCCTTTAAAAGCCATGATAGCACGCTATTATATTAGAGACAAAAAATACGATGAAGCACTTGCCTTATTAAAAGAAAGCGACAACGTAAACCCCTACCTCTATTACAACGACTTTTTAAGAACCGCTATTTACGCCGCCAAAAATAATTTTGATAGCGCATTAATTAGTAGCAAAAAAGCTTTTTACAACTGGCCCAATGCTACTAGCTATTACAAGAATTTAATTTTTGCAGCATCCAAAAAGAAAGACAGCACCGAAATTAAAAAAGCGTTTAATTTAATTGTAGATCATTTTAATACGCCCTTTACTTGGAACAATTATTTACTAGGCATGTATGAAGTAAAAGGAAAAGCAGACGCTAACCTCAACAATATGTTAGATAGCGCCATTAAAATGTTTCCAAATGATTTAGCTACATTCACCCAAACAAAAGCGCTCTTTAATAGAACCGCAGTGGATGCTAATAATAAAACAGTCAGTGATTATACGGCCCAAGGCCTTAAAGCCTTTCAACAAGGCCAGTATGTTAAAGCAGCAAACTGCTACATGAAAGCCGCAAACATTGACCCTACTAACTATACCCACGCCGAAAACGTTGGCATTTGTTTGTATACCGCTCAAAAATACGCTGACGCCATTACCTACTTTAACAAATCTATTGCCGTAGGTACTTCTAACACCGGAAAGTCTGAATATTATTTAGGCATGAGCTATATTGCTAGTGGTAAAAAAATAGAAGCGTGTAATGCACTGCAACTAGCCAACAATAAAAAATATCCGGACGCAGCAGCTTCTATAAAAAGTAATTGCAAGTAAGCGAAGTCAAAATTTTTGACATAAAAATGGCGGCATGCGTGAAACGCGTGCCGCCATATATTTTTACTAGATTGTTTAAATTAAGCTAATTCAAAACGATCTAGGTTCATTACTTTATTCCATGCGGCAACAAAATCATGAACAAATTTTTCTTTCGCATCATCACAAGCATACACTTCTGCAAGTGCACGTAATTCTGTGTTAGAACCAAATACAAGGTCTACTCTTGTTGCTGTAAATTTAACAGCGCCAGTAGCTCTATCGGTACCTTCAAAAGAATTTTGTCCTTTTGCTTTCCATGTGGTGTTGTAATCGATAAGGTTGGTAAAGAAATCGTTGGTTAATACACCTGGACGATTTGTAAATACCCCATGCTTAGATTCATCATAATTGGTATTTAATACACGCATACCACCTACTAGCACTGTCATTTCAGGAGCTGTAAGGTTTAGTAAATGTGATTTATCGAGTAACATCTCTTCAGAAGAAATAAGCGTTTTAGGCTTAATGTAGTTACGGAAACCATCTGCTGTTGGCTCTAACACACCAAAAGAAGCAACATCTGTTTGTTCTTCGGTAGCATCGGTTCTGCCAGGTGTAAATGGAACTGTAACATTACATCCACCATCTTTTGCAGCTTTTTCTACACCAGCAGCACCAGCAAGTACAATTAAGTCAGCTAAAGAAACTTGTTTGCCTCCCGTTGCAGCTGCATTAAATGCTTGTTGAATAGCTACTAATTTATCTAACACTTTAGAGAGTTGTGCAGGATTGTTTACTGCCCAATATTTTTGAGGTGCTAATCTAATACGAGCTCCATTAGCGCCACCTCTTTTATCAGTACCTCTAAAAGTTGATGCAGAAGCCCAAGCAGTTGATACCAATTCAGAAACGGTTAAGCCAGAAGCCAACACCGTAGCTTTTAACTGCTCAATATCGGCAGCGTCAATAAGTGTATGGTTTACGGCTGGAACTGGGTCTTGCCATATTAAAACTTCTTCAGGAACTTCTGGACCAAAATAACGAGAACGTGGGCCCATGTCACGGTGTGTTAATTTAAACCAAGCTCTTGCAAACGCATCTGCAAACTGATCTGGATTTTCATAAAACCTTTTTGAAATAGGTGCATATGCAGGATCCAAAATCAAAGCTAAGTCTGTTGTAAGCATTGTTGGCGCATGCGATAAAGATGGATCATGTGCATCAGGCACTGTTCCCGCACCTCCGCCATTTTTTGGCTTCCACTGATGTGCACCAGCAGGGCTTTTTACAAGCTCCCACTCAAACTTAAATAAGTTTTCGAAGTAATTATTGCTCCATTTAGTAGGCGTTGTTGTCCACGCACCTTCTAAACCAGAAGTGATGGTATGAACACCACTACCAGTACCAAAAGTATTTTTCCAACCAGTGGCTTGTTCTTCAATACTTGCACCAGCAGGCTCTTTACCTACATATTTACCTGGATCAGCAGCACCATGTGTTTTACCAAATGTGTGACCACCTGCAATAAGTGCAACGGTTTCTTCATCGTTCATTGCCATACGTGCAAAAGTTTCACGAATGTCTTTTGCAGAAGCAATTGGATCAGGATTACCGTTAGGACCTTCTGGATTTACATAAATCAATCCCATTTGAACAGCCGCTAATGGATTTTCTAAATCTCGATCACCACTGTAACGCTTATCGCCTAACCACTCACGCTCAGAACCCCAATACACGTCTTCGTGTGGCTCCCAAACATCTTCTCTACCACCTGCAAAACCAAAAGTTTTGAAGCCCATAGATTCAAGTGCACAGTTACCTGTTAAAATCATTAAATCACCCCATGATAATTTTTTGCCGTACTTCTTTTTAATAGGCCATAAAAGTAAACGAGCTTTATCGAGGTTGGTATTATCAGGCCAGCTGTTAAGTGGAGCAAAACGAAGCATACCAGCTCCTCCGCCACCTCTACCATCTGTTGTACGGTAAGTACCAGCACTATGCCAAGCCATTCTAATAAAGAATGGACCATAATGACCATAATCGGCAGGCCACCATTCTTGAGAATTGGTCATCAAATCAAAAATGTCTTGCTTAACAGCTTTTAGATCTAATGTTTTAAATTCAGAAACATAGTTAAAAGTCGAATCCATTGGATTAGACTTTGCTGTGTGCTGACGTAAAATGTTTAATCGAAGTTGGTTAGGCCACCAATCGGTGTTTCTTGTACCACTTCCTGCACTACCCATTTTAGCGGTAGCGCTAGCAACTGTTGCACCTGTGTAAGGGCATTTTCCTTCTGCGCTTGTATTTTCCATATTCGTATATTTTAATGCTATTTGAGAGACGAAATTAAATCAATTAAACACCTAATTTGTCATTTTGTTGTCATGATTATCAGCTATTTACCTACCAAAATTATCTACCTACTATTGAATGGTTGCGGCAGGTCTTTTTTGAATACCAGGCATATTGGTTAAATCATCACCAAGAGATGTTCTATAACTATCCGCAATGGCTGTCAAAGCAGCTACCACTGTTGGATTGTGCTTAGCTACATCAAGTGTTTCACCAGGATCGGTAGATAAATCATAGAGTGCCATTGGCACTGCCACAGAAGCATATTTCCCAGGAAAACCATCTTTACCCATATCGGTAGCTTTATAGGTTTGAGACTGATGTGCAAATACCAATTTCCATACACCTTGTCTAACGGCTTTGAGACTATTGTTGTCATAATAATAAACAAAATGATCTCGAGGGTTGGCATTTGGCTGCCCGGTTAGCAATGCAATAATATTTACCCCATCAATTGCATTGGTTGGCAATTTAGTTTTTGTAAGTCCTACAATAGTTGGTAACACATCCATGGTTGCTGCCAAATTATTACAGATTGACCCAGGCGCAATAACCCCCGGATAACTCATAATACAAGGCACTTTTACACCCCCATCCCATGCAGAGCCCTTTCCTTCACGAAGCCCGCCGGTACTGCCTGCGTGATTACCAAAAGTGAGCCATGGGCCGTTATCACTGGTAAAAATAATGAGTGTATTTTTTGTTAATCCATTTTTATCAAGCGCCTTCATCACTTCTCCAATAGACCAATCTATTTCCATCATTAAATCTCCAAATAAACCAGCGCCGCTTTTGTTTTTATATTTACTAGACACTGCAATAGGCACGTGCGGCATAGAATGCGCGAGGTATAAAAAAAATGGTTTGTTTTTATTTTTACCAATAAAGCTAACAGCCCTTTCCGTGTAGATTGTTGTAAGTTTAGATTGATCTTCTAAATTATTAATGGGCATCACCGGATTAAATCCTTCTAGTAATTGAAGTGGCGGATATTTAGATTTTTTATTGGCGGTATCAGTAATGGTTATACCATCAAAACCAACATGCCACATGTCATTAGAATATGGTAGACCCAAATATTCATCAAAGCCATATGAGGTAGGTAAATAAGGTGCTTTAGCACCCAAATGCCATTTACCAATCATGCCTGTTGCGTATCCTTTTGTTTTTACAATACTTGCAATTGTTTCTTCCTTGGGGTTTAATGCAACAGTGGACCATGGCATAAGCGCACCAGAAATACCAACTCTATTTGGATAGCAACCCGTTAAAAGTGCCGCCCTAGACGCACTACATACCGCCTGAGCAGCATAAAAATTAGTGAAGCGCATACCACTAGCTGCAAGCTTGTTTATATTGGGTGTATGGTATGGAAAGCCTCCATACACTTCTGGATCACCATAACCCATATCATCCATAAATATGAGTACGATATTGGGTGTGGCTTGGCTAGATTTTGTTTGTGCTTGTACATCTTGCAACAAAGTCGTTGCAACTATGAAAGCCATTAACATTTGTAATTTTTTCATGTGAGTCAGATAGTACCCGTAATATAATAATAATATACTTCAAAGCATATATTTTAGCCAAAATCCCTACCTTTTCGGTACTAATTATCAATTATGAAAAAGTTACTGACTTTAATTTTTATTGGCGCAGTTTCAATTCAATTAAAAGCACAAACCATTCAGCTAGCCAATGGATGGAAATTAACCCCTGCTGGCACCTCCTTTGCACTTGGAGATCTCCCGCTAAATATTGAAGTAAGTAACACCGGAAAATACATGGCCGTTTCCAATAACGGACAAGGCTATCAAAGTATCGAACTCATTGATACCAGATCAGAAAAAATTATTGACTCAGTTAGTATTGCAAAATCTTGGTATGGTTTAAAATTCAGTGCCGATGAAAAATTTTTATACGTAGGTGCCGGTCATGACAACCGCATTAATAAATACGCTATACAAAACAATAAATTAGTGCTTATTGACAGTTTATTACTGGGTAATAAATGGCCAGAAAAGATTGGACCAGCAGGTATAGAAATTAACGAAAGTTCACAGCAATTATTTGTTGTAACCAGAGAAGACAAACAGCTCTATATTTTTGATCTAACCACTAAAAAAATAATAGGGAAATATGGTTTAGCAGCAGAAGCATTCACTTGCAAACTAAGCCCTAATAAATCTACCTTATACATTAGTTGTTGGGGTGCTGATCAGGTGCTTGTTTTTGATTTAAAATCTAAAACTTGGGCACCACCTATTACTGTTGGAGACAACCCCAACGAAATGCTCATCACCAATACCCATTTATTTGTGTGTAATGCCAATGACAATAGCGTTTCTATTATTGACATTGCAAAAAATAAAGTAGTAGAAATTTTAGACGCGGCACTCTATCCAAATGCACCAAGTGGTTCTACCACCAATAGCTTAGCCATTGATAAAAAAAATAAGCGATTATTTATTGCCAACGCAGACAATAACTGTTTGGCTGTTTTTGATATTGCAAAAATAGGCAGTAGTAAATCGGTGGGCTTTATTCCAACAGGCTGGTACCCTACCAGTGTACGTTTTTTAAACAATAAAATTTGGGTAGCTAACGGTAAAGGATTTACACCAAAAGCAAATCCGTTTGGCCCTTCTCCTGTGAGAAAAAAAGGAGAAGTAATACACCACATGGGCATTACTAAAACCTCAAATAGTGAACAGTACATTGGTGCTTTATTTACCGGTACCATGAGTATTATCAGCAACCCCACTGCACTTGAATTAACAAAGTATACGAAAACGGTTTATAAAAACACGCCTTATTCAGCAGCTAAATTAACACAGGCAGATAGCATCGAAGCAGGCAATCCAATACCTAGTAAAGTGGGGCAACCTTCTCCTATTAAATACGTGTTTTACATCATCAAAGAAAACCGTACTTACGATCAAGTGCTAGCAGATATGCCCGGTGGCAATGGTGATACTTCCCTATTATTGTTTGGAAAAAATATTACACCCAATCAACATGCCATTGCCAGTAATTTTGTTTTACTAGATAATTTTTATGTAGACGCCGAAGTAAGTGCCGACGGACACAACTGGAGTATGGGCGCCTATGCAACTGATTATCTCGAAAAAACATGGCCAACTAGTTACTCTAGTAGAGGCGGCACTTATGGTGGCGAAGGTGAAAGAGAAATTGCCAACAACAAAAATGGTTTTATTTGGAACAACTGTTACAGAGCAGGTATCAGCTACCGCTCCTATGGCGAATTTGTATCGGGCGGGAAACCAACGGTACCTGTTTTAAATGATCATTTTTGCAAAGACTTTCAGCCCTATAATTTAAATATTCCTGACACGCTCAGGTTTAAAAGATGGCAAAGAGATTTTGATTCATTACTGGCAAAAGGTCAGGTACCACGTTTTAATACGGTTCGTTTTGGAAACGACCACACCGAAGGAACAAGAATAGGCAGACCAACCCCCTATGCGCATGTGGCAGATAATGATTTAGCCGTTGGTTTATTTTTAGAGCATTTAGCAAAAAGTCCTATCTGGAACGAATCGGCAGTATTTGTTTTAGAAGATGATGCACAAAATGGCGCAGACCACGTGGATGCACACAGAAGCCCGGCATATGTTTTTGGTGGTTTTGTTAAAAGAAATTTTATAGACCACACACCTTATTCTACCAGCGGAATGCTGCGCACGATGGAGCTTATATTAGGGCTTCCTCCGATGTCTCAATATGATGCGGCTGCAACACCTTTGTGGCGCTGCTTTACAAATACGCCTTCACCGTTTAATTATAAAGCCATCATTCCTTCTTATAATTTATTAGAAAAAAATACCGCTTACAATGAGTGGCAAAGAAGATCAGAAAAATTAAATTTTGCAAAAGAAGACACCAACAATGACCTAGAATTTAGTAAAATTTTATGGCATGCGATTAAAGGAAATGACATTCCATTTCCTACACCGCGCAGAGCTGCTTTCATTATTCCGTCTACAGAAAAAGACGATGACTAATTAAAATTACCCTTATGCACAAAAGAACTTTTTTAAAAAGACTCACATTAGCCGGATTGTCTTTGCCGTTTACAAAATTTTCAGCTGAGGCACATATTTCTAAACACAACCACCTGCCGCTAGAAAAAATTGCAGCCGATGAAGATTTTTGGGCTGCATTGAGGGCTGATTATGTTTTACAAGAAAGATATATTAATTTAGAAAGCGGTTATTATAATATACTTCCACAAAAACTACTCAATAAATACATTGATCATATTAAATATGTAAACAGCCTTGGCGCTTTTTATATGCGCACTGTTCAGTATGAAAATAAAAAAAGAGTGGCGGCAAAACTAGCCGCCCTTGCAGGTTGCGACCCTTCCGAAATTATAATTACACGCAACACCACCGAGTCATTAGACACCATTATTGCGGGCTTTAAATGGCAGGCTGGCGACGAAGCCATTATGGCTGTTCAAGATTATGGCGCCATGCTAGATATGTTTAGAGAAGTAGCTTCTAGGCACGGGGTGGTTAACAAAATAATTTCGGTACCACTCAATCCATCTTCCGACGAAGAAATTGTAGCACTTTACAAAAATGCAATTACACCAAAAACCAAACTGCTGCTCGTATCGCATGTAATTAATATTTCTGGGCAGGTAATGCCTATTCGCAAAATTTGTGACATGGCTCATGCGCAGGGTGTTAAAGTACTAGTAGATGGCGCGCACGCTTTTGCACAGCTAGTTTTTAATATTCCAGATTTACATTGTGATTACTATGGCGCTAGTTTACACAAATGGCTTTCAAGCCCACTTGGTGCTGGTATTTTATATGTTAGCAAAGAAAATCAGGATAGCATATGGCCACTTATTGGACCGTCAAAAGGGGAAGAATTAGGCATTGCTAAATTTAACCACACAGGCACCCACCCTGTTGCCACCGATTTAACCATCGAAGATTCGATAGAACATTACAAACTTATTGGACCTGAACGCAAACAGGCACGTCTCAAATATTTACAACAATATTGGACCAATCAAATTATGGAAATCCCTGGCGTTGTGTACAATACCCCAAAACAGGATACGAGAATTTGCGCCATTGCCAATGTGGGCATCAAGGGTATGCCTCCTGCAACACTTGCCAAAACTCTTTTTGAAAAATATAAGATTTATACGGTGGGTATTGACACGGGTAACGTGGTAGGATGTAGAATTACTCCCAATGTGTTTACAACAACCAAAGAGTTAGACCAGCTTGTTGTTGCCATTAAAGAATTGGCAGCTACTGTTTAAAAATGAACTTAGGTGAAATTATTTTTCGGTAGGATTTCTTTTACCAGCCATTAGCTTTTCCACGGCAGTTTCCAAACGAATTTGTCTAGTTTCTGCTTTTTTAGCACCCTGGATCCAACTGAGGTACTCTTTTTGGTTGCTTATAGATAAAGAAGTAAAAAACTCTTTCGCTTCTTCGTGGTTGGTAAAAATTCTTTCCAAATCAACGGGTAAAGCAATGAGGCGTTTTTCAAAACCCGAACCACTTTTTAATTCTAAGCTTTTTACATCAGAAAAGCTGCGGTCTTTATTTGGGATTTGATCTGTTTTTTGGAAACGAATAGCACTCCATACATGGTCTAGTGTAACCTGACGCACCGATTCGTAATCGTTTTTAGTTAGAACTTCCCAGCTAGATTCTCTATTGAGGTCACTCACAATTTTACTCGTGGTTTTAGGGTAAGCGATCCATAATTTGGTTTCTGGGGTAATTGCCGGAAAAACCTCTTTTAAGATATTGTTAAGTTGTTGCTGGCTAAGCGCAAATACCAAGGCAAAGTCTAATTTCTTAGATCTGATTAACGGTGTTACGTTTTTAGCGAAGTTTACTTTTACAAATTGCTTTTCAACAGAAGAAGGAAGACCTTGAATTAGGATATTCTTTTCGTCTTTTAATTGAAGCTTTTCTAACAGCGGCTGATTGGACATACCTAAAAAATTAGGGATTAACTAAAAAGAGAGCAAAGGTACAAAAAATATAGGGTATTTAACGCAAAAATGCAACAAACTAGAGCTTATCCTCTGATTTTCTATGCTTTCTGCGGTCTCGATGACGTAAAATTGGAACTTTACTTTCGGTACCATTAAATATTCTACTGATGTTTTTCTGGTGTGTTAATACCACCATAAGTGCCACCAATACCGCAAAAATTCGGTAAAAGGTTTGCTGTTCGTTAAAAACAAACAAAATAAATACCATAAAAGCTATCCCTGCCAAAATAGAACTAAGGGATACAAAACGAGTTAAAAAAAGTACAATTAAGAATACACCAATGCAACACGCAGCCACAATGGGTTGAATAGCAACAGCCATACCTAGTAGCGTTGCAACACCTTTTCCACCTTTAAAATTGGCCCATATTGGAAATATATGCCCAAGAATAGATGCCATACCAAGGCCCAACATAAAGTTGGTGCGGTGCAATTCATTGGTCAAATAATGAGGAAGTAACAAATAAAGCGAAGTTGCCACAACACCTTTAATGACATCTACTAACATTACAATACTGCCCCATTTAGAGCCTAGCACCCTAAAAGTGTTGGTAGCACCGGCGTTTCCACTACCATACTCTCTAATATCTATCCCAAAAAAATGCTTGCTTACCCAAACAGATGTAGGAATTGAACCTATTAGGTAAGCTACAATTATGAGCAAAAATTCATTCATCACTTTTCGTTTTAATTGAGTTCCAGAACGATTATTTTTAAAATTAATGATTAATTAATACAACGTTAAATAACGTCTAACGTTTTGAGCACTATGATTAAACACTATAATGCAGCGCAATCCAGTTATTTCTTGTCCTCGTTGCTTGGTGTTTCCATCCAAGTGCAGCACAGGCAGCTTCTATCTCAGGCGCATCTTCAACAAGAAGACCACTCAGCAAAACAACACCACCAGGCATTGTCGCTTCCGCCAAAAAAGCCAAGTTATCTAGTATGATGTTTTTGTTGATATTAGCGACAATAATATTGAACTTTTTATTTAGTTTAGCATTATCAACTTTATGTATTTCAATTGATTGTGCATTATTTACTGAAATATTTTCAGAAGCATTTTCTATACACCAATCGTCATTATCCACGCCTAATACATAGCTTGCACCAAGCTTATGGGCAAGTATGGCAAGCAGTCCCGTACCCGTCCCAAAGTCAAAAACGCTCTTATTGGTAAAGTCTATCCCCCTCATAAGCTGCATAACAGAATAGGTGGTCCCATGGTGCCCAGTTCCAAAACTCATTTTTGGCGTGATAATTATATCATGTTCCACCTTACCGTTAAATGGTGCATGAAAATTAGCGCGAACACCTACAAAATCATCCACCAATACGGGCTCAAAATTGGATTCCCATAAAGCGTTCCAGTTTTGCTTGTCAATGGCATAACTGGTATAGGCAGCTCCATGCCGGCTTACTAAATCCTCTAAACCAACTGTTACCTCACCATCAAACCTAGCCGAATCTATATAGCTAAAAAGACCTGTTTCAGTTTCTTCAAACCCATCAAAACCCAAATCTGCTAATTCGGCAATCATGATATCCTTAACTGCGGCATCCGTTATATCGATAGAAATCTGAATGGTAGTACTCATATTATATTGTTATTTATAAGGGTATACTAAAACAAAAAAGGCCCGTTTTTTAAACGGACCTTTAATTTTATTATTGTTTGTACCAACAGCTTATTCGGCTCCTGGTCTTGGTATTAAAGCTTTGTGGCTTAACTTAAACTTACCCGTTTTAGGATCTAAGCCCACCAATTTAACTTTAACCATGTCACCTTCATTGAAGATGCCATCCATGGTTTCTAGGCGCGACCAGCTAATTTCACTGATATGCAATAAGCCTTGCTTACCAGGCATGAATTCGATAAATGCACCAAATTCTTTAATGCCTTTTACAGGACCTTCGTACACATCACCAACTTCAGGAACTGCCGTAATACCCTTCACCCATGATAATGCTTTTTCTAGACCCGCTTTTTCAGCACAGAAAATGCTAACAACACCCGTGTTTCCTACTTCTTCAATATTGATTGTAGTACCTGTTTCACGCTGAATTTCTTGAATTACTTTACCACCTGGTCCAATTACAGCACCAATAAATTCTTTATCGATTACTAGTTTAACCATACGAGGCGCATGCGGCTTCACTTCTGGTCTGTGCGAAGGGATACATTCGTACATCGCATCTAAAATATGTAAACGACCTGTACGCGCTTGAGCCAAAGCTTCACGCATAATGTCCATACTTAAACCGTCTACTTTAATATCCATTTGCACGCCACAAATACCATCACGCGTACCAGTTACTTTAAAGTCCATATCGCCTAAATGATCTTCATCACCTAAGATATCTGTTAAGATGGCGTATTTACCATCTTCTCTGGAAATAAGTCCCATGGCAACACCACTCACGTGCTTAGGAACAGGAACACCTGCATCCATAAGCGCTAATGAACCAGCACACACAGTTGCCATAGAAGACGAACCGTTACTTTCTAAAATATCACTCACTACACGCACTGTGTATGCGTAATCTTCTTTTGGCATCATTTGCTTTAAAGAACGCATAGCAAGGTTACCATGTCCTACTTCTCTACGTCCAACACCGCGCATCATTTTAACTTCACCAGTACTAAATGGAGGAAAATTATAATGCAAAATAAATGGTGTGTATTCAGATTTTGCAGCACTCTCTTGTAACAACTCATCTAGCTTCGTACCAAATGTTACAGTGGTTAAAGATTGTGTTTCACCTCTTGTAAATAATGCAGAGCCGTGTGGCGTTGGTAATGGCTCTACTTCCATTGCAAGTGGACGTACTTGATCAAGTGCACGACCGTCTAAACGGATACGCTCATCTACCATCATGTTACGTACAACTTCCCACTTAAGGTCCTCGTAATATTTTTTAGCTAATTTTTTATCTAAGTCGGTAACGTCTTCGCCAAGGCTAGCAATTAACTCATCTTTTAATGCATTAAAAGCATCGCTACGTTCATTTTTAGATGAACCCTTGCGCGAAATTTCATACACACGCTTAGCAGCAAATGCATTTACTTTTGCTTGAATTTCTTCCGATTGAGGTGGCTTCTTGTAATCTCTTACAGTGGTAACACCTTTTATAGCTCTGAGTTCTGCTTGTGCTTTAATTTGAATGCGGATTGCATCATGTGCAATTTCTAAAGCTTTGATTAAATCAGCTTCAGAACATTCTTTTGCTTCACCTTCCACCATCATTAGGTTTTTTTCGGTAGCAGCAATAATGAATTCTAAATCTGATTGAGCGAGTTCTGAACGTGTAGGGTTTACTAAAAACTGTCCGTTAACACGTGCAATACGCACTTCAGAAATAATTTCTTTAACAGGAATATCTGAAACTGCAAGTGCAGCAGATGCTGCTAAACAAGCAAGTGAATCTGGTAATACTTCTGCATCACTAGAAATTAAACTTACTAGTACTTGTACATCGCACAAATAATCTTCGGGAAATAAAGGTCTTAACGCACGGTCAATTAACCTGCTCGTTAATATTTCGTAATCATTTAAACGCGCTTCACGCTTAAAAAACGAACCAGGAATACGGCCTGCCGAAGCAAACTTTTCTTGGTAGTCTACGCTTAATGGAAAAAAGTCTTGTCCTTCTTTTGGATCTTTATTGGCAACAACTGTTGCTAATAAAACACAATTACCTTGACGAACGGTAATTGAACCATCTGCTTGACGTGCAAGCTTGCCAGTTTCGATAGAAACTTGACGTCCTCCGCCAAGATCAAAACTTACACTTATAGGTTGTGATAACATAAAATTGTGTTGATTGGGTAAATGAATGAATTAAAAAAATAGGAACCAATAGAAATAACTATTCCCAACCGTTATGAATAAGCAGTTGGGAATAGCAGTATCATTAGTAAAGAAAAATTACTTTCTTAAACCTAGTTTTTCAATTAGAGCACGATAGCCCTGTAGGTTATGCTTTTGCATATAAGCCAATAAACGCTTACGTTGACCAACCATCATCATCAAACCACGTTGTGTAGAATGATCTTGCTTGTTAGCTTGTAAATGCTTAGAGATATGGGAAATACGCTCAGTAAGTATTGCTACTTGACCTTCGATAGAACCCGTGTTAGTGGCTTTCCCACCATACTCAGCAAAAATGCTTGCTGTTTTTTCTTTTGTTAAATGCGACATTTCAAAATGTTTAAATAAGACTCCGTAATTGTTTTCTTCTATTTTTTATCGGCTGCAAAGGTAGGTATTATAATGTAAAAAGGATAAATTTGGGCATCTTTTTACGCCATTTTCCCATAAATATATGTTTGGAGTCACTATTTTAGGCAATAATTCGGCCCTTCCAGCCTACGATAGGCATCCAACGGCCCAGGTGGTTAGCATTCAGGATCAGTCCATTCTGATAGATTGCGGAGAAGCTACCCAAATACAAATGAGCCGTTACAAGGTAAAAAGAAGCAAAATCAACCACATTTTCATTTCCCACCTCCATGGCGACCATTATTTTGGCCTCATTGGACTTATTACCAGCATGGGTCTACTGGGCCGAACTACCGAACTATCCATTTTTAGCCCGCCGGGCCTCCAACAAATTGTTGATATGCAATTAGCGGTAGCAGGGTCAAGCATACCCTACCCCTTGCATTTTCATACCATAACAGCTTCAGGTTTACTTGTTGAAACTCCAAAGTTTAAAGTTAGCTGCTTTCCTACCCAGCACAGAATACCATGTTATGGATTTACCATTTCAGAAAACAAAGCGCCTCGAAAAATCAATAAAGAAAAAGTGATCGCTGCAGATATTCCCTTTAGCTTTTATGACGAATTAAAAAAAGGAAGCAATTACCAAACAAAAAATGGGACCGTTTTATTAAACGAAAATTTAACGGATCCTGGAAGCCCCAATAAAAAATACACCTACACCGCCGATACTATTTTTGACATGAACTTGGTGGCACATGCCATGGACGCTAACTTACTGTACCACGAAGCCACTTATTTACAAGACCAAACACAAAAAGCAGCTGAAAGGTTTCATGCCACCACTACGCAGGCCGCAACCATTGCCAAAGAAGCGGGCGTAAAACGCTTACTCATTGGACATTTTAGTAGTAAATATGAAAGTATTGAAACCCATGTACAGGAAGCACGTACTGTTTTTGCAAACACAGACTTAGCCCTTGAGGGTGTTACTTTTTTAGTGCAATAAAGTGGAGGATTAATCTAAAATTTCAAC
>Ga0222713_10001907_pt1 | contig 22704 bp, 19 predicted proteins | sample C33_649DmetaG_FD_165061 | JGI IMG/M metagenome (GOLD analysis project Ga0222713, IMG submission 165061) | Estuarine water microbial communities from San Francisco Bay, California, United States - C33_649D | ecosystem: Environmental > Aquatic > Marine > Unclassified | place: USA: California...
AATCTGACCAACGCCACTATCTATTTTCTTGATTGTGATCTTTCTACCATTATTTGACGAGATAGCTGGAAGGGTTACAGTTAACCCGCCGCTACCACCAGTACATAGGTAAACATCTTGATCACCAGTTGCGGATACAGAAGTGGATGTTTGTAGAATTGATGTTACTACATTACGTGATTTGTATCCCGTTGCATCAATAAGATTAAATGCCGGTGTGGCATCAGAACCACCAAGAGCAACTGTAACTCCACCGTAACTTACGGTACTATTTGTAAGCTGACTATTACCAATATTACCAAGAGTACCACCAAGAGTAATAGTGCCAGTAGTTGTAATAGGACCACCTGTAAGGGTGATACCATTAACTGTTCCAGTTGTTGCTACCGATGTTACAGTACCCGGTTGTGAACCATCTGCAACATTAAGAAGAGTTCTCACATCGCTTGCGGATAATTCTTGAACTGCTGACCCTGCTCCATTGTCGTTACCAAGAAGCACATTGTTGGATGCGACATTTTGAATCTTAGCGTAAGTTACATTATCATCAAGAATCTTAACAGTTGTTACCGCATTTGAAGCAAGTTGCGTTGCTGTGATACCACCATTCTTAACATATAAGTAATCGCCGGTTATACCAATAGTGCTATTGTCAACACTTGCATTAACACCATTTGCATTTACATGTATACCTGATCCTGGCACAACGGATAATGTTCTACTAGTTGTAATATTACCACCACCAGTAATACCATTACCATTAATAATAGATACAGTAGAATGATCTACATGCTCATTTGCAACAAAATTAGTTAAAGCGTCGTGATCAATATTTATACCACTTGCGCCAGTAAGTCTACCCTTACTATCGACTGTAAAACTGGCAACCCCACTAGTACTACCATATGTCCCAGCGCTAACAGAGGTTGTTTTAAGTTCATAGGTAAGAGTGTTAGTATTTGTGTCAATGGTATTATCAATATCAGTAGCGGTAATCTGATTAAGGAAGATAGTATCGCCATTGTTGACAACAAATGTACTACTACCATCGCCAACTAAGAATCCACTCATAACTGGACCGCCATCAATATGGCTAAGTGAATCAGCAAATGTTGAAAGACTAATTTTTCTTAGTATTTGTGCGCTAACATCAAAATATAGAAGTAGGTCATTCTCAGTAAAATCTAAGAAATCGTTAACACCAGTTTGGGAAGCGATAACGCCACTATTAACATTAAATGTCATGTTATCAGTATTGCTACCAACGACGGTAACGCCAGTGCCACCAATAAGATTTAAAGTATTTCCATCGCTAATAGATTGATCTGTACCTGTGTCACCAGCGACAGTAAAGGATGTCATAGTTCCTAAGCCAGAAACAAACACATTCCTATTGACTTTCTTCAGATCATTAGAACTATAGTCATAAATCATCAAGTAGTCATTAGCGGAGTCAATAGCTCCAGTAAGTGCAGTCTGCCCAGGTATATTAATGTCTACATTATCAGCACGAACCTGTATACCGCTACCAGCACCAACATTTAGAGTTGTTGAACTACCAAGAGCAGGAGATCCACCACCTGTCAAACCGGCTCCAGCGGTAACACCAATAGTAGAATTAGTAAGAGAAGAATTAGGTATATTTAATATACTATTGCCATAACCATTAAGATCAATTGTCTTATTTAAAAATGTCTGAACACCAGAACGTGTTGCTAGTTCATACTCAACAGCGTCATCGTCTAGAATGGACCAATAATTATTATCTTCATCCCAGAAAATTCTTACATTATTATCACTACCTCTTTCAACTTCAATACCAGCATCTTCAATAGCTGCGCCAGAAGCAGACCAGTTATTATTTAAAACAAGAATATTGTCGTCAATTGTGACGGTTTCGGTGTTTACCGTAACAGTTGTTCCATTGACAGTTAAATTACCTTCGATTACAACGCCAGTTGCAAAAGTTACCGCACTTGGCTCAAGCTTAATGAGTCCAGTGTTAGCTGGGATACCGATATTGCCAGTAGTAGCCAATACAATGTTTGGAACTTTAAGCTGTGAATTTGATTCATCAATATTAAAACTAGCAGAAGAATCATATTTTGGACTACCAGGAGAAGTTCCAAAAAAGACTATACCAGAATGATTTATTGTTTCATATGGATCGAATGACATTGTAAGCTCTCCCTTGTATTTTGGTGTGGTGGTACTAATAAGTTATACACTAAATCCTATACCAGTTAGAATTATCTGATATAATCGTCGTGGCTTCATTAGCATAAAACATGCTAAAATTACTACCTCCGTCGATTTCTTCAGATCCTAACGCAGAAACAGTTAGTGAGTTACTTCCTCCAGTAGCCTTCCTTTTGATTATGATTTTTTTACCACCAACGCCAGAGGCGGTTGGTAGCGTTATATTTATTGAAGAAGAAGAACAATCTGCAAAAATAACATCATCTAGTGGATCTAGATTGGTTGACGATGTAATTGTTTTATAGACTAGAGCGGTAGCCCTAAAGGCGGTTGATTGAATTGTATTGTCTGGAAAGCGAATGCTAGAAATATCTATCTGTCCACTCGCATTAACGCTAGCCACAACGGAATTCGAATAATCTGTCCATTCTTGGACATTATCGGACTGAGCAGCAGCCGCTTTTACCGTTAGTGGAACTGTCGCAGGATTAATGCCGTTTACAACAGTTCCAAAGTCTCTACTTAATGTTAATAAGCTATTAGACTTGTGAGTAAATGTTAACCCAGTTGTGTAATCTACTTTTATACTACTACTTGTATCAGAATTTATTGATATGGTCCCATTCTTACCTTCTATCCAACCTTGAGTTGGGGGAGTTGTAAAGTCAGTAGAATAAGGTTTTACACCAAGCTTCCACGTTGGGTTTGTAGCATTGTCAGAATACAACGCTATCATTTTGTCGTAAGTGTTATCTACATAGCCGTGAAAGAAACATCCAGCTGAATCTCTATAGAACGTTGTGTTACCAGATATTGTAACGTCGTCACCAACAAATAAATCACCATTAACAAATAGTCCACTAATAGAACTATCCCATGTGACCTCATCAATATATGATATAGTTGAATTGTCTGACCAGTACGCAATGGCATTATTAGATCCATTTAATAGGCTTTGGGCAGCAGAAGTTTGAATAGTACCATCTGGAAACGCTACGCCGCTATAGTGTGGCATTTGTCCAGACGCATAACCACCTGGAGTTAAAAAGAATGAATGGCTTGCTGGATATGTACAGAATACAACAGAAACACCCTGAAGACTTATTCTATTGTTATTATTACTACTGTCTAGAACTAAATCTCTTGAAAGAGTGTTTGAACTATATGTGCCTATTCCAACTTCATAATTAGATCCATTTTCAATTGTGTAATATGTACTATTTCCTTCTCCTATCCCATTTGCAAAAGACTCAAAACCGCCGTAGGTGTCAGCTAGCGTTATCGTTCCACTACCAGTGGTAATAGAAGTCTGTTTGATTCTATCTGATAAAACTAGCATATTTTAATTCCCATTTGTGCAGTTAAATTGCCTACCTATAATTACACTGAATAGCTTGCTGTCTCGATGTTTATGGGTCAGCCAAAAACAGTGGAGCATCGCAAATGTTCCCATAAACGTCATAGTAGTGATTGCCATCGTAAGTTGTCCAAATTTCTCTAATTCTGTGAATCGAAATCCATCCACTTAGCGAAGTGTAAGGAGTAAAATCAAAAAAGCCAATACTACCGGGCTGGTTTATGTATGTAGTTTGCAATGTATTTTCACCATACAGAGAGCTTACAGTTGCTTCAATAGCAGAAAGATAGTATGGAGAGCTTCCAACAGCACCATTTGTTGCATCGCATCTTATAGGATCCCAATTAGAACAGATAGCATTACAACTATTTGAAGAATACTGGATAATTCGTGAAGGGTAAGTAACTGAAAAAGGCTCCTGATCATTAGTTTGGATTATATATGGTTGGGACATTTGTACATAAGTGCCGGTTCCATGTTCATTGATTCCTGCTAGATAAAAAGTATAATAACCACATGGTACGCCGCTATATGTAATACTTGTGATAGAGGGGGGTAAAATTTGCGGGTTAAACATAAGACCGTCTTCAGGAACTCCACAATCAGGAGAATAAAATATACCACCGGGACCATCATTATACGTTACAGGAATTCGATTGAATTGTTCATATGCAACAAGTCCTCTAAGAAGAGAGTATCCCGTGATGTCAGATGGGCTAGTTGCAGACCACTCAAATCGAATATGTGCTCCACTATTTGCACATTCGGGTAAATTGTATAAACAATCCCGTACAGAGTACTCGTCAACATGAGCAGTAAACGAAGAAATTTGTGGAGTTAAAAAAGCGTTAGCGTTACACGCAGCTTCGCATTCTTCTTGGGTGTCAAATGGACCAGAAACAGAGCATCCAGGTGTAATTGGGCTTTCTTCAAAATATAAACACGTTGGTGGATCGCATTCTGGACCAGAGACGCAGTAATATCCAGTATATGGATTAGCGGTGGTAGTAGGCGCAACAGTGGTCGTTGGTTCACCAGTAGTCGTTGGCTCACCAGTAGTCGTTGGCTCACCAGTGGTCGTTGGCTCACCAGTAGTCGTTGGCTCACCAGTGGTCGTTGGCTCACCAGTAGTCGTTGGCTCACCAGTGGTGGTAGGCTCACCAGTGGTGGTAGGCTCACCAGTGGTGGTAGGCTCACCAGTAGTAGTCTTCCAGTCGTCTGGGTCTACTTCTGGCAAACATTTGTCTGGATCAAAGTCACAAATACTATGAATTTCTAATATCAGTGTTTTGTCTTTTATGTTGATTTTTTTTATGAAATCTTGCTGACTCAATGTTAATTTCTTGAACAGAATAGTAGCAGTGTTTGCTCCAAAGTATTTCTCAGCAATAAGTAAATTGTCTTCTTTGACTCTTAAAGCCATTTTTATTCTGTTTTTGAGTTCAAAAAAGTTATCTCTATAATCATCACCAGTTTCATTTAACTGGTCAACAATTTGAATAGAATAATTATCTAAGTACAGATCATCTGCATTAGACATAGTTTCTGATATTGTTTTAAACACCTTACTAGATTGAAGATATACATCTTCTGAGTGCAGATAAGTTACAACAATTGAAGAATTACATGTACCTATAAGTGTTGGTAAGTCATAAATACCCCATGAGCCATTCTCATTTGTAATCTGACTATAATTAGTGCCGCTACTTTTGGCAATGTACAATTCTCCACATGGACAATCATCAATGTCTCTTGGGCATTCTACTCCACTTTCTGGAATAACTATATAAGAAGTTAAATCTTCTGAAGGGCTTAGAGTTGTAGTTGTGGTGGTAGTAACTGTGTCCGCTGGGGTGTATGATATATACGGCTTCCGTGGTTTAGCGCATCGTTTTGGTCTTCCCATATTATCATATCCTTAATGCCCGCAACACTGACAAGCAGTTGACTCGCTACTCACCCAAAGAGGTCTATACTCCGATCCAATTTTTATAGCCACAACAAAATCATTATGATTAATTTGAAGAAATCTGTCCTTATTACTAACCAAAACTTCTTCACCAGTGCTAGTTAATATATAGCCAACTGTTGGTGAATTGTAATTTCCTGCTAGAATAGTTTGCTGCGCAATTCCCTCGATTAATAATTCGTCTAATCTGCTCGCATTGTTAATTGCTAAAGAGTGCGCAAAACTAATCCCAGATGATGAATAGAGAGAAGTATTATCACTAAATCTTATAGCACCCTGTAGTTTTAGATCGCCTTTAAGCTCTGCTGACGGTAAACCACTATTAGCAAACTCATAATTTCCAGAGTTAGAAAGTGGATCTCCACTATGACTTAATAGTAGCAAATCTACGCTTTCATTGCCAGTGAATTTAAAAGAAAGTTGATTTTGTGGATAATCGTCACCACCAGCATCAATCACTTCAATAGTATTGTTTTTTATGAGTAATTTTTCAACGTTATCTTCACTCTGTATCTCGATTTTTCCATGTGGTAAGAACAAATGTCTTTCATCTGTTGATAAATTGCCGCTGATTATCGGATGATCGCCATTTCCTATTAACAAAGTGTCATTAGAAGCTAAGTCTCTTCCTAGATAATTATTGCCAATTACTATATTTCCACTTATAGCTTCATTAGAATCATACAAAGCTTTGTAACCAATAGCTATATTATCTGTTCCGCTAGTAATATGCAGTAATGCAGAAGTACCAATCGCAACGTTTCTGTCACCTGACGTAAGGTTTTGAAGTGCTAAAAATCCAAAACCAGTATTGTCATATGCTTTATTTTCTAGAATTGACCTATCACCATTACAATACATTCCACCTAAAGTATTACCTTGGATATCTGAGTATACAAGGTTGTCGTTGCTGTCATATTTATTTAAAGCAAGATTAAACTGATTGCCACTAGAATCCATAAAATAAATCGAAGATGATTGCTTATCATAAACCTGACGCTGTTTAACGTATAGCTTTCCGTACTTTTGTGTTGGAGAAATGGCGCCTGTAGTCTCACAAATACTAACTACCGATTTACTATGACCTGATCCACCAATAGTAATCATATCATGCATTTGGCCACTTACAGCAAAAAAACCAATTTTGCTATCTTCGTCCATCCTAATGAAGATTTCTTTGTTTCCTTTTTTATACATACTTATATCAGCTATACCACTGTGGTTAAAGTATGTAATGTCTAGCCCACTATTGACACAATTTTCATGACCAAATAGCTGGAGTGAACTTTCATAGTATCCGTCGTTTTCGGCAGTTGCTCTTATTACAGCATTTCTGGCACTTCTTATATTTAGTGCAGTTTCTGGTAATTTTAGATGACTTGTGCCTTCAAAGTCATTGATTCCAACAACACCTTCAGAATCCCCGCCCTTCATAAGAATTAGACTGTGTATTGGTTCTGAAGTGTTATCATACGAGCTAATTGCAAATCTGTCAGATAGAGGACCGTCATAATTAATATCAGAATCGTCAAAATACTTTACTTCAAAACCCTTTAACTTAGGCTTACTATTGTATTGATCTAGCTCATTAACTCTTGTGTTACTTAAAAATCTATGGGATACATTTACTCCTGGTTGAAGCGCTCCAAATGTACATACGTAGTCACGAATATCAACAACATTATCGTTTATAGAACCATGTAGAAAGTTTATATCACCAACACCGTTAATTGAATGATTTGCTGTTTTACCAAAGTATATTTTTTTACCAAGGAAATCATCTCTAATGTAGATACCCATGCCGCTTGGTTGGGTAACTAAAGAAAGGTGGCCGCTTCCTATAACTCTATCTGTTAAAAGGTGGCATCCTCCACTGATGTGAATGCTGATATTACTGTTCCAGCTAGAGCGTGAATAAACATTATCATTTTCTAACCAAGTTAATGTGCTATTGTATGGTTTAAATTTGAAATAGTAATTTCTTAAATATGAGTTATTATCTCCACTCGACTGAACAACAAAACCGGCGTCTACTAACTCTTGATCGTTTAGATATCCACACTCAGAATCGCCTTCACAAATTCCAGTTGCTGCTAAATACAGAGTTTTGCACTCATAATAACAGTCTGAAACAGTTCTATTGATTTCAGTATAAGACTCTGCTATAACATCTTTAAAGTAACCAACATTCCATCTATTATTTTCTGAACCAAGATTATACGTATTGGTTTGTAATGGTAAAACATTACCACTTACAGAAATGGCTTCTAAATCGTGAGAGTATGCAATGTTTCCACTTGGAAACTTTATACCACTAGATAAATAAAGTCTGTCAAACTGATAAGAATCTGAGCCTAAATTAAACTGAGCATTTTGAGACGGTGTTATATTTCCACTGACTTGCAAAGTACCGTCGCTGTGCAGGGTTTTAACGCCAATGCCAAATTTTACAGATGAAAAATCTCCGTATACTAGAGGAGTTAGTCCAATCCCAGATGGATTAGCGCAAATATATCCAGAATCAACAGGATGTGAAGCTATGTACAGTTTGTTGCTAGTATTTCTACCTACGTAATAACCGGCAGCGTTTCCTATTGCTACATTATAGTTTCCAAACTTGTTTGATTCTAATGTATAGGTTCCTAGCCCAACATTTCCATAACCAGTAGTATTAGCTGAAACCGACTTAAATCCAACAGCAACATTGTCACCACCATAAACATTACAACTTAAAGCGCTAGATCCCAAAGCTGTGTTCTTTGTTCCTTGAAAATTGTTTCTCAAGGCAGAGTGACCAAAAGCTGAATTATCTTCATTATTACTATTGGTTACATAGTAATTTTTGAAAGTCTCTTTGCCAGCCCTGGTTGATCTAGTATCCAAAGATGCAAAATTATTAGTATCTAGATCCTTACCTTGTAATAGATTGTGCGCAGAGTCTATAATATCCAAAAGATTATGCCTAATATCACGGGGAGATATTAGGCCAGTAGAATTATCAGATAACTCTGTAACAATATTGGTGATAAGTTGTTGTTTGCTAATAATCATTTAAAAGCCTTGCTTATTTGAGACTGATTTCTAATGAGTTACCATTGAACTTAATACTGTCACCGATATACACATTCCTTGGATTTTGTAATTGAGCGTACATTAAAACGTTACCACTACCATGTAATGCGCTATCGACAATAGCAACACCAGAAACCCAGCCCCAATCAGTCAAAGCTGTATTGAAAACTAGATCTAATTTGTTTTTTATGAAACCATTACCTTCATACTGAGTATATCCACCATTTACTTCAGAACCACTAACATAAAGGTTTGTTGGTGAGTAAAAATTAACACCTGGGAATGTATTGGAAAATGTTACAAGAGCAGCTGAACTAGCTGACGATGCAGCTTCTCCAGAAGCCTGTAGCAAGTACAATGGATAAAAATACCCACTATGGTTGACTTCTTCGCTGTAGACTTGGTATATAGTGAAAGGGTCTGAACCAACAGTGTTCCAATTGATATCGCCACTATCTGCTGGAGGTCCAAGTTCAACTCTTGCATAATTGGTTGACACATGATCAATGCCTTGATCAACACCTGAAGGAATTTCTGGAATTGTTCGACCCGTGTCTGAATCTTTTGGCACAGAAGAGGTCAAAGCAATAGCAATGTTTGCTGGTCTTTCAAAAGCAGTGTTTCTAAACAAATGACTAAGAAGACCAGATTCCAAATAATCTGATAGAGCGGCCATATTTTTCTCCTATAGAGTCCTAGAGTGTATACATCTACTATCTTATACACAAAAAAAGCCGCCCCCAATTAATGAGAGCGGCTTGATTTTGTTTAGTAGTCTAGATTAGAATGAGCCAAGAATGACTCTTCTATTATCTAGAACACCAAAGCCGAGTTCTGCAAAGCCATAGTAGCCAGCACGCTGCTGACGATGGAGAGTTGGGTCTTCGAAGACCTGTAACTGCTCCTTGACTGGCATTACAAAGCTATCATTTGTGGACTGATCAAGACCAACAACAAGCTCAACATCACTTGCCTGAACAGCACCTGAAAGCTCATTGGTGAAGAAGTCCTGATATTCCTGGCCTTCGCCTAGTTCATCGAGGTCATGAAGGTTAACACCAAAGATTCTGGTGATTGGAGCACCGTTTTCTGGAGCGGTGTAGATCTCACGACGAGTTACTTCGTCAACCTGATCAAGACCCCAGTTACGGATATCCTCAAGAGCTTCTGGTGAAACATAGAGGTCAGTAAGACGACCACGACCAACTGAAGCACTATTACCACCTGAATTACGACGCATTACAGTCTGCATAAGAGAAACGAGTCTCTTACTGAAAAGACCAGCAGTTGCGTCACCGTCATAAACGAGAAGATTACGATCAACACCGGCAGCAAGAAGTGTGTGCCAACCGTCATCGTTCATCTTCTTTGTGAAGCCAGCTTCCATAACCTGCATGGCACGACCAACAATATCCCATCTTGCTTCACGGGCATAGCGAAGTAGATAGTCTACTGATGATGCAATGCTATAAGTTGGAATCATCACATAATCGCCTTCAACTGAACGCTCTGGAATTCTACCATGACCAGGATTGGTATAAGCAACATGCTCACCTTCAAGGCCAGGGGAGATAAGATCGAGAGGATATTCAGTTGTTGCCCCTGGTTCTACATTAATGGTTTCAAAAATGTTACCAAGGATATTACCGACAAGAACACCCTTACGAAGTGGGAGTTCAAGAGCTTTTGCAAACTCACGCTGTGCAGCCTGAGCTACATTGATGTCCGCATCCCCTGACTTACGTAGGAGACTTAGGAATTCATCACTAGGTCTAGTATTTAATGGCATAGTTAAATTCTCCTTTTTCATGGAATTAAAAGTTAGGGGAGGTTGATTTCTACTTTTGCATAACCATCTTCGTCCTTTGAAGAAAGGAAGCGACCAACCTGTAGCACACCTGAGCTACCTGGAGAGTCTTTACGAAGATTGCCAGCAGTTACATGACAAGCATAAGCTGGATCACCAGCTGATGGTGTACCTGTAATGCTATTAGTTACAACATACCCCTTACGGAGAACTGTAACCTTCCCACCCTTCTGCACTTCGTCTTTGTGCTGATTTAGGTGAGTACGAGTAAGATCCTTGTTAACTACGTCGTTAAGAAGAATACCAACTGGAACCACTGCTGAAGTAGCAGCCTGATACTTAACAAGGTTTACACCCTGATCCATAGCTGCACCTGAACCAGCAGTTGAATCGTGACTTACAACACCGCCACGGGTAGCCGTGCCAGCATTGTAGAAGAAACTGATATCAGTCTGTAGTTCAAATCTATCTGATTTTAGAGCCATAATTATATCTCCTTTTTATCACTTATGTAGTACGTTGTTTTCTAGCCATTCGGCCACACTAGCTCTGGTAGCTTGTAACTCATCTGTGTCGTCAGACGCATCAACAAGTGTTGCTTCTGTTGACTTAACATCCTCAAAAAGTTCTTCTGATACTTCTTCTGCCTGAGCGTCCTCTTCTGCCTGAGCACATTCTTCCGCTTTGCCCTCTTCCATCTTTTCATGCTTTTTAGCCTTCATCTTCTTGTTGTACATAGCAACAATCTGACTGAAAGCTTCATCTTCTAGGGCATCATAAAGAGCTAGTGACTGTTCTGCTTCTTCTGGCTCAAAACCAGCTTCTACAAGACTAGCTTTACGCATGTTGTCTCGCTGCTCTTTCTTCATCTTATTCATTTCCTCTTCCTTCTTTTTCATTTCTTCGTCCTTGGCGGCAATAGCTTCTTCAAGAGACTTTACGGCCTCTTCTGCTGATGCTACTTTTTCCTGAAGTAAAGAAATTTCCTCTGACTTGGCTGTTACATCGCTTTCAAGGCTAGCAATTGTATCAGCATATTCTTTATCTTTTGCAGCTTCAATCTGGGCACGAATGGCCTTGTTTTCTTCTTGAGCAGATGCCAACTCTTGACGAGTTTCAGCTAACTGCTGCTCTAAAACATTGTTATCAGACATATTAATATCTCCTTCTGATTCTACACTAGTAAACGTTTCATTTAAAGAGAAAGCTTTGCTAGCATCAAGGATAACACTTCTTGGATTAGCCGGTCTAGAAACTAAACCTTTACCAGAAAAAGAGATATCTCTTAATGATCTACCAATTTTATAGCCTTCGTACTCTCCCGTACCACCATACGCCCTTAAATGTTTTGTTAAAAAGGATGATTCTTCTGATCTGGCAACTATTTTAGCGTTGCCTTTAGTATCTACTACTGAATAATCAAATCCAGCAAATAAACACTCCATAGAAACGAACCACTTACCTTCTTCTATTTCTGCTATGATTTGTTGCATACGTTGACGATTTTCTGCATTAGTCCAACTATTGTACAAAACCGCCTCGGTTATAATATCAAAACTTTCAGGAGCTTCTGTTGTATCTTGAGCTATAGCATTACCTTCTCTATCTACAACATAACAACCAGTAATATGCCCGATGATATCATTTTCATCGTGCATAAAATTAAATTGTTTATCTTCTGGAGTTGTTCTAGCAGCCCAAGTTTCTGCTGGAGAAAAAACATCATCATTCTTGTTCCAACCAGTAGATACAAGAACTGATTTAAGATAATATAAATCAATCTGTTTTGGGTTTGCGCTTTCTGCTTTAATTTTTGCAAAAAACGCATCATCTGAACTTGCTGGTTCAGATAGAATAATAGCAGGAGAACAATACGCTACAGAAACATCTGCACGTACCTTCTCCGCTACGCCATCTAGAATTTCTTGTTGATATATTTTCATAGTGTTTGATTTCCTCTCATCAACATTATACACAAAAAGAAAAATATGTCGTAATTAAGACAATTTTTGCTCTATGTATAGCGCAACAATGTGTTTCCTATACGTATCAATAGTCATATCTTCAAAATTAATTTTCCTATCAATAAGCTCATCTGAAAAAGATTTTGGAGTTTTAGAATTTGAATGTAGTAAGTTTGCAACTAGTGCGCTATCTACGTATGACAGAGTAGAAATATTCGTAAATACATCTAATTTTAGTTGCTCAAGGTCTTTTACATTAGCCTTTGTCAATTGCCTTAAATTCTTTTTACCTAGAGAGGAAATGAAAGCATTGCTTACAATTTCTGATGTCTTTTCCCAGGCATTTTCTGCCCAGACAAATAATTCAGCAACTCCAGGTTTTGATCTAGGTTGCTCAACACGTTGTTTACGTGGACCTTCATCCTGTTTTAATGGCGGACGACCATTATCCTTTTGTTGTTGTTTTTGCTGCTTATCTCTAAGCTTCATATTTATATCGCCCTGCTTTTGAATCTTCTCAAGATCGCCCTTTAGATTAGCGTTGTGAAATGGACCGGCCTTATCTGGATATGCGTCATTTCCTCTTTCTTTAAGCTCTCTTTTAAGTCTGATTTTCTCAATTTCAGGAATTTCCTTAAATCTCTGAACGAGTGTTTCGTGACTGATAATATCTCTATCAGCAAGTTGAATAAGTAGGTTCTTCTCAGCTGCTTCGTCAGATAGTGTCATTTGATCAAACTGAACATGAGCTTTGTATCTGAAACCCATAGCTTTTCTTACGATCTCTATTTCTTTTTCCCAGAAACGAATTAATTGATCTCTCCCATACTGTAATCTTTCAACAAGAGTCTTGAGAGAAATGAAATTGTTTGTAAAACCACCACCATTTGTAGCCATTCCCGTTAAAGTTGGTGGAACGCCAAGACCAGCATAAATGCTATTGAGAACAGAAGTATATTTCTCAGAACCAAGGAATTTGTACACTTCACTACTTGATTCTTGGAATGATAATTCTGGACCCCATACTAATTCCATTGTACCGCCACCGACATTACTAGATAGGATATCACGTAGCTTATTGATTGCCGCCTTATTTGGTAGAATCTTGTGATCTAGATTACCAAGAGTCCAAAGTCGAATATTTGAGATGGCTCCATCTAATGCTGACATGTCTGCTAGACGCATTTTCTCTAACATGACAATATCATCTAGAATAGCATAAATCATCGGATTTGCCCACTGTCTCCAGTCATCTTTCTTATAGTAAAATACTCCAAGTCTTTCTGGATCTAACGGTATATCCTTCTGTCCATCCATTAGCGACCTTTTGATAGTTGGTGGCAATGTTTCTAGAACATGGCTTGGAATGTCTCCGCTAGTAAACTTGTCGAAAAATGAATTAGTTGTAATTGTGTAGTTGTTTAAACCCATAAATAAGGACAAATTACCATCTTTCATCTTAACAGTAAGAGGATTGAAGAAATTATATCTCCAAGGAATTTGATTTTCTGTAATATTTGGAACCTCTACCTTGATATCTTTAGATAGGGCTTTCATGTATTTATTAAGTTCTGGAGTTACCTGCGCATAGCTACGATACACAATAACATTTCCGCACTTATAGAGGTTATTGAGAAAACGCTCTGATCTTTCTTTGCCATTTATGCTTTTAAACCATTGTTGGTAAAATCTTTCTACACTCTTGTTCTGATGTACAATCTGAATACCTTGACTCCCAAAATCACCCATAAGATCAATAATATTCCTGATAATACCCACTTTGTCATAGGCATCCATACACATCTTAATAATTCGACGTTGTTGATTTGGAACGGCTTCGTTTGGTCTGAATGCATAGTAATCATTTTGTGTGAATCCGGGCCTAACTGAACGATTTGGTTCTATGTCGATAAAATTTCGATAAGTATTACCTACGCTTTTTGACAAGCCAGTGTATGAGTCAACGTTTTCAGAAAATTGAGACAGAGCATTAGCTTTGCTTGTAGAGTCATTATCATTCCACGTTATCATGTCTTTATCGTTCATTTTGTTTTCCCGTTAATTGAATTGGTAATTGGACTATACTGATTAATACACATCTTTCATCTGATCAGTGAACCAGCTTGGTCCAGAGTAATAATTTTCGTTTTCAGCTTTAGACCTAAACTCTCCACCTCCAGCAAACCCGCCATAAAACTTATATTCCTGTTGTTCTGGGGTTCTCTGTATAATTCTAGCCGCCATATTAGCCATAAGTAAAGCAGAATAACGGTCTTTTCTCATCTTGCTCTTTCTTCCTGTACCAATAACTAATTCAGGTGTATCCCATCTATCTCTACCGCTATTGGTTTGTGTCATCTGTATCATAGCTAATTCATCTTTAAGCTCTTCTATATCCATAACGCAGTCTTCAAGCGTGTCAAACATCCTATTCTTTATACCATCCTCTGATATTGACAATCCAATTGTTATTGAGTCAAAAAATGGAAAGATTAGCACTTTATCTTCAAAGTCCTTACGCATACCATGATTAGCTTCAGCTAGCCAGTCATACTTAGCAAACTGACACATTTCTATAATATGTAGACCACGCTCTCCATCTGTGTCTTTTGGCTTATTATCATCAATAACTGGCCAAAGTGCCAATTCTCCTTCACGTATCTTATCTTTATCGTGAAGAGACTCAGTAACAGCAACACCGCCACCCTGAGCGTCAATTGCTATATGTACACATGGAAAAAGTTTCATTAAATCTCTAATCTTACGCCCACAATAGGAATAGAAATCAGTTTCCGCTGAGTACCCCTTCTTTACCATCTCTTTATGTTCTGATCTTGTTGTAGTCCAGCAGTAAACAATCCTTCGATGATCTGGATGAACTTCTAGAACAACAATGCTAAAATTATCCACTTCAGACGCAGGGTCAACACCAAAGATATACTTTCTCTCAGGATTTCCAATTAAAGCGGCCTGGAAGCTGATTTCACGCCCTTGGCTATCTTTAATGGTGTTTGAGTCATTGACAACACAAGACTCGATTAAAGAGCGTTTAAAGAAACCCTGTGAGTCTCTTGTAAAACAAGCCCCATATTCCATTTGATAAATACCAGAATGTACAGTAGCTTTAGATCTGGCCACCTGATCAGCATCCATGAAGCCTTTTGGTAATAACTCATATGGTATACGTATAATAGAGTATTGTTTCCAGTCAAACGTGTCTGGAGCTTCTTCTCCACCAAAGATCTCCTTTAATCTTTGTCTATCACCCTTACTTTGAACTATAGCTTTCCATTTCTTCCAATATGTCGCAAAGTGGTTAAAATCATAGTATGCCGTGCCAGAAAGAATGATTTGATTGTCTTTCTTGTACTCTTTCTTTTCTTCGACTTCTAGTTCGACACCAAGCTCTTGAGCCTTTTTTTGCGCAGCTAAACGCTTTACATTTTCTACTGGATCTGCGCTAACAGCTGCGAAACCAGCTACAACGTTCTCAAAAATTTCTCTAGGTATAGAAGCAAACTCGTCTGCAAGAATATCATTTGCTCTCTGACCTCTAATTTTCTGACCATCACCAAGAGGTAAACATGTAATTGTGCTTTCGTTTAACCTTAGTACACATCTATCAGTATCTCTACGTGGACCGCTATCAGAATCGCACAAATCTCTAAGCATGGGTGAATTACGCCACATCGTCTCCATATATTCAAAAATAACCTTAGACTGTCTAAATGCAGCACCAACGACAACAATTTTTCTACGTGGCAGCACTAATGCTCTTAGAACGGCGTATAGAGAAAGCATAAAAGATTTACCAAACCCTCGACTAGCAATAAGCATCGGAAACTTCCTATTCCATATTTCGTTAAGAATCAGCGCTTGCGATGGAAGTAGATTTATTCCAAGTATGTGATGAGCAGTAAAGGAAAGATACTCTGGCCTCGTCATGAGGTAAGCTAATCTAAGATGAAAATCATCATCACTGGGATTGAGCATAGCCATAGGATTGAAAACATTTGTTTCAATCTCATCAATACCAAGCCAAGCTTCGTCAATTGTTTTTAGATTGTTTTTTACCATTTATTCACAACTCTATCAGCAAAGCCATAGTACACCGCTTCTTCCGGCTCCATATACCAATCGCCATCTTTAAACTTCTTTATCAAGTATTTTTTAGTCTTGTCTTGATCGTACTCTTTTTCTTTAAAGAATTTTCCACGACAACATCTTTCAGCATAAATATCTAGCATTTGGTCAAAAATTTTCTGTTCAAAATTTATCCAGTTCTGCACATTTCTATACTCTCCGCTAATTCCACTCATTCCATTATGAACCATGAAGTATGAGTGTGGTGTTAAAAGCCTCCTTGTGGCGGCTTGTAGTATTATACTACTCATAGACTCAGCTTGACCATACACAATAATTGAAACTTTAGAGTGACACATTTTTATTCCATCAAACATAGCCATTCCATCTGCCCACTCTCCACCAATACTGTGCATATGTACAGTTATTTCATCATGACTTTCTACTTCTAGTGATCTAAGATTTTTTATGAAGATATTCGACATTTTGTATTCAACGCCAGGATTTTCATCGAAAGCATGATGATTATGAAGAAATATCTCTCTAGTATTTGTATAACAACCGTAATTGTGAACATCATGCAACATATCATTGTTACTATGCGGCATCATTTTTTTCTCCCAATGGTATACATTTCATTAATTCTCTTGAGGATGCTACTAACAGCTAGAAATGCATTATATTTATCGCCACAGAATAAAACATGAACGTTGTTGTACAGTTCAAATTCAATAAGACATTTGAGCATATACCTACCAGTTATTTTAACAGATGCTATATTCTTAATTGGGATTCTAGTCTCGTCTGGAAATTTTATGAGATCTTCTAGCGAAAATTCTAAGACGATATACTTATGGGGGAAGCTTGCCATTCTAGCAATCTCGTTTAAGAAAGCATGTTTCTTTTGCCCTAGATTAATTGCTAACTCTTCCACACAACCTTTACGCTCTATACATATCTTGTCTTCAAGACCGGCTATTGAATAATCTCCAGTATCAAGTTTTTGCTCTATCATCCCGTCACAAGTGTTAAACTTGCTAAAATGATAGCCATCTTGCTCTCTAGTATCTTTTATAACAGTAAACGATGGTGCTTGTATGTATTTTGCCATTATTTAACCAGTGTGTAAAAAAGTGATTCGTAGTGGTGTTCTTTGCCCTTTATGGAATTATGGCACTTTCTACACAATGTTATGCCGTTAGAGACTTCATATCTGAGAGCGTGTGCGTGTGCCCACCTCTTAATATGATGAACTTGTAATGATGACTTAGAGTTGCAGTTTGGCATTTTGCACTTAAACTTATCTCTTTTAAGAACATCTTTGCGAAATTGCTCATACGCCGGATCGTTATAGTTTCTTTTCATAGTTCTTGTATTTTGTCAAACCTAATTTTTTTCCTAATATTTCTACACAAAACTCTTGTTGTAATTGAATTATCTATTTTTAGTAGCTGGTTTATAATCCTAAGTAGTAATTCACAGCAAACTTCATCTGGATCATCAGCCTGTATAAAAATAGTTAAAAACGGTGCATCGAATTCTCTGAGTCTATACTTCTCTATTTCTCTGAAAATATTAGATAAGTCTAGGCTGACTTTAAAGTTTCTCATGCTCTAGCATCATTTCGATTAAACTTGTTAGATCGTTTTTAGGTTTCCATCCAAGTTTTGCTTGAGCTTTAGTAGAATCCCCTCTAAGGTAATCTACTTCTGCTGGCCTGTAAAACTCTGGATCTTGAACGACTAGGTAAGACCAATCGTCCAGCCCAGCCTTTTCGAAGGCTATATCTAAAAAATCTCTGATTTTGTACGACTGACCTGTACATATAACGTAGTCATCGCCGTGTTCCTGTTGCAGCATAAGCCACATAGCTTCGACATAATCGCCAGCATATCCCCAGTCTCTATATGCTTCAAGATTTCCCAAACGCAGCTTAGGAAAGCTATTCTGAACTCCAGAAGCGTATATCAGGTCGCCTTCCTTGCAAGATTCTGAAATATTATCGACACTTAGATTCATTTGTCTTAACCAAGTTGTGAATTCTCCAATCCACTTAGTAATTTTCTTGGTAACGAAATTATCACCCCTTCGTGGACCCTCATGATTAAATAGAATACCAGTACTAGCATGAATTCCGTAAGCTTCACGGTATAACCTAACAGCGTAATGAGCGGCACATTTAGCAATTGCATATGGAGATTGAGGTAGGAATTTAGTATTTTCGTTTTGGTATTTTTTACCGTCTCTACCGATGTCATAAGAAGCTCCAAACATCTCACTGGATGACGCTTGGTAGAACTTTACATTTAGCATATCCAAATCAACTAATGCCTGTAACAAATTAATACATCCCTTACCCGTAACATCCCATGTTAATGCTGGTTGTTTGAAGGATGTTCCTACATGAGACTGCGCCCCAAGGTTGTAGATTTCATCTACATCGGCGTTATCTTTAAGAATAAGCAAAAGACTAGACATATCGGTAAGATCACCTTCCACCAAAGTGAATCTAGGATTCGATATGATGTGCTTGATTCTTTGCGTATTGTCTGTACTAGACCTCCTAGATATGCCTACAACTTTATATCCCTTCTCAAGCAACAAGTCTGCCAGATGGCTTCCATCCTGCCCTGTTATTCCTGTAATTATAGCTTTCATTTTTTCCTCACTTTTGAATATCCAAAACGTAAAAAATCCTGTTCATATAGTTCATACACTCGCTCAAGAGCTTGATCTGAGTAAGCATCTAAATAATTTTTCCATATTTTAGAAGCTTTTGTTATAGCGTGTTTGGCTGGACCAAGATAAATACCATGAGAAGCACAGTCACTAGATAGGTTCTCTAACCTAATTATATTCATTCCGTCTTCATAGAAATTAACCTGATGACCAAAATGATTTCTTGTATAATCCTTATTGTTCCGATCAATGTAAATTTGTAATTGTTCCATAATGAAAGTTTCAAAATCAAACTTCTTATCTATACTATTGTAGTAGTAAGCTGATAATATTCTTTCGTATGGGCGACGAACTGTAATGTATTTTTTGTATGTTTCATGATTTATGTTTTTGATTTTATAGAATCGTAAATCGGCATGATGTAAATATATGTTTGACTTTCTGCAAAGTCCGTACATAATGTCATAATTTGCCTGTAGTGGTGAAATTTCTTTGTGATTTTTACCCAAAAGAGTCTTCATTAGGGTATATTCTACACTTGTTCCTCCAGTTTTGCCTGGATGCATAAATAAAATTTTGTGATCGTGGAAAATCATCTTATTTATCTTTATTTGAGGTCATTCCCTGACTGTATCGGGTGTTAAAAATGGTTGATCTACAACTCCGTCCTCATATTTATGGTAAGATCCGAGTCTTTGTTCTTCTTTTTTCATTGCTATCTTCATTTTTTCCATTTCGATCCCGTACTTCTTCATTTTTTCTGGATCTTGCATCAAGCTTGCGACCCATGATACAAAACTTTGCTTACTATCTTCCAATCTTTTGATTCTTTGCTCTCTTGTGCCCTTCATTTCCTTTAACATGGACGATTTTTTCGCTTGAAGCTCACGATAGTCCTTGTTTAGACTCTCTTGTGCTGCTCTAAGACTCGCCATTTGTCTTTCTAATCCAATAATTGTATCCTGATTCTGTTGGTCACGGTCAAGTTGCCGTTCTTCATCTAAAAGTTTCTCATAAACGTTGAGATATTCTATGTTATCCTTGTTTGCCTTTAGGCAGCGGTTCATGAGAAGCTCCAGTTTGATAACATCTATTACTTGTAGTTCTTCAGTGGGGAATACGTCGTCCTTGAACTGGGCGATTATGCGTGACCAATGATATTTGAACAGTTCAAGTTCATCGGATGTGAATTGATTTTGCAATTCTAACCAATATGGGCGATCCTCTAGTGAAAATGCGGCAGCTTCCTCCCCCGTAATACCTACTCTAAACTTCCTTTTTATAAAATCAATGACAGATTCTACGTCACGATCAAGGTGTTTGGCTATATCTTCTGGTGTCATGCTATCTAAAAGCCTAGCAATTATCCGTTCTTCCTCTTTTGAGATTCTACCCTTCCTCATCGTTGTTAATTCCTTACTTTTTTAAGATTGCGATATATATTCCATTCCACCAACTACTAGTATCGCCGTTTCTAGCTGAAAATAATTTTCTTTCTTCGACAATTTTTAGGTTGGCTTTCTCTATTCCGCTTTTTGTTCCAGCTTGTACGTGTTCTGGATTGTAATCGTCACATATGTAGATAAATGTATCATCTAAAACATCGTAATAGTGAGTTAGCGCCCGCTCTTGGTCCTCAAAGCTATGCTCACCGTCATAGAAATACACATTAAACTTAGATTTTAAGTTAGAAACATCGACTTTGAAACAATCTTCATCTAGAAAGTCAAAATTCACCCCAACATCTTTCATGTTTTCAAAGAAAATATTCTTTATAGATCTACCTCCAAACAAATTGTTTGAGAAATTGTCAATTGCAAGTGCATATTCTGGACTATTTCCTACAAGTGCAGAGTAAAGTGTAGAGCCTTTCCATGTTCCAACCTCTAAATATCTTAAATTGTCAATAGAGCACACTTTGTTTAGCAAGTTTCGAACATTTCTACTAGACATACCATCTATTTCAAGAGCTTTTGGTGTTAGTTTTGTGTTTGGTCCTTTAGAATATTCAATAACATCATCAAGAATTATCATATCCGTTCTCCTTTAGTATATGTTTTATAACCTGTATAAGATGAAGTTTTCTCTTCTTTGGAATATAGGCATCACTTGTGAATTTTAGGTAGTCAGATCGGAACTCAACGGGCAAAAACTTGTCTATTATATGTTTTATGTCGTCCGTGTCCAGAATATCGTCAATGTTTGTATTTTTTTGTACAATCTGATCGTCTTGAGGTAGAGGTTTTGGGGCCATTATCTTCTTTTTGTCTTCATCGTCTTTAACAAAGAAGTTATCACGGACAAAATTCTTCAACCTGTTAGACAAATGTACCGATAGAAAGTTCTCAAGAGGGCGACTTGTGTCATAACGATCAAGGGCATCCATACATATAATAAAAGCCTCTTGTTTTATGTCATCAATTTCATACCCTAAGAATGTGTACCTTGGGCTTATTCTATCAACAACTATTGTTATTTGTTCGATGACCTGTGTTTCTGTCATGCCTTTGGGTATTTTCATTAATCATCCTTCTGCCACATCAATCTTCTCCAGCCTGTACCGTCATAGTACTTTAGGCAGTCGTCTGACTCATCATAATAGATCACACCTTTTCTTGCGGGTGCGGTTTTCTTTGCGTTTAGTTGTAAATCATTAGCTGTGAGTCTTTTAACATCAACCTTCGGGCTTTTTAAAGATAAGTTTTTGTTGTGTTCTGTAACTGATTTGCGGACTATCTCTTCATCAATTAGTGAATCGAGGGGTATGGAGACAAGACCGTCTGTATTCCTTCCCAGAACTGAGTTTTCTTGTAAAACTACAGATGTTGGTAGGTGCGGATGTTCCGAGGTAATAACTGAGTGTGACTCTGTTAGTACTTCCGTGAACGTAGAGGGGATGTATGAAGATACTACAATGTAGTCTTTATAGAGTTCTGAGCATGTAATCGGTCTTGCAATATGCGTTGGAGATATGACATCCTTCTCAATAATATAGAAAGGGCGAAATCTATTTAAAAAGAACTTGCCTTCGTTTTCATATATGTATCCAAGTCCACGTTCAGTGAAGCCATGTCTTTCGCACTCAAACCTAACTGAATAGAAGAACTTTACATTGATTCCAAATAGTGACAAGAAGCTGTTTTGTGACGAGCTAATTTTACCGGTTTCTAGAAATCTTTTGTAATCTGGGCTAATTGAGAGGGCTTCTGTTCCTAGTAATTCTATGTCCTTGGAATCTTTTACTGTTTTACCTCTTTCAATCGCTTGTATTATTGATGTTTTTAGCTTCATCAGCATCCTCACTTCGTTCGTCGTTAATCAGAGATGAGAGGGGGCGGTCTGGTTTATCAAGGTCAGAAAGGGCGCCCATAGTAAGAGCGGCGGTTGCCTTACAGTTCAATTGACAGTCGATTTGTTTTGGTGTATTCATATTGTTTCTCCTCTAGAGTTTATTATACACGATTTGTTGATATTTAGCAGCGTTTAGGTTCGATCTGGAGAGATTGGGTAATACATTTTAAATTGAATGGTTGAATTGTTTATAAACCACCCTGGCCTTTTCGCCTATTTCCCC
>Ga0222713_10001908_pt1 | contig 22700 bp, 20 predicted proteins | sample C33_649DmetaG_FD_165061 | JGI IMG/M metagenome (GOLD analysis project Ga0222713, IMG submission 165061) | Estuarine water microbial communities from San Francisco Bay, California, United States - C33_649D | ecosystem: Environmental > Aquatic > Marine > Unclassified | place: USA: California...
GAACGGACGTTTGCCGCCCCTTCGCGAGGGCGCACCGCGGATCTCCGGAGGGCTTGGACCCGATGTGGAAGGCACTCGACCAGTACGCTTCATCGTCGGCGGCATCGGCAAGGATGGGCCGGAAGACCGAGGTCTGTCAGAACGTTGCCTGGTGGGCTTCAATGCCGGACCGCCGTTCACGCCGAACCTGTATAACAACAATGTGCAGATCTTCCAGAATCGCGACACCGTTGTGATCATGACCGAGATGGTGCACACGTCACGCATCGTTCCTCTGGACGGTCGCGATGCACTCGATCCCGAAATTGGTCAGTGGTCCGGCAGTTCACGTGGCTATTGGGATGGCGATACCCTCGTCGTGGAGACGCGCAACTTCAACGGTCTCACCCAGAGCTTCGGTAATTACGGTACCTCGAAAGACAAGTTCCTCACCGAGCGTTTCACGCGCACCGACCCGGTGACGCTGGAATACGAATTTACGGTGGATGATCCTGCTACCTTCACCGACAAATTCACGGCGATGATTCCGATGGCGAAGGTGGATGGTCTGATCTATGAGTATGCCTGTCACGAAGGCAATTACGGTATGACCAATCTGCTGCGTGGCGCCCGCATGGAAGAGAAGCTGGCGGCCGAGGAATCCGGTCGCTGAGCGATGAGAGAGCCGGCGCTGACCTCGAAATCAGCGCCGTTGTGTGCCCGGGCTTACCTGGCGCGCATGGCAATGCGCTTGTACTCGCGGTATTCCGGTTTCCAGAAGTTTTTCTCAATCGACAATTCCAGCTCTTCCGGCGCCGTGTCCCTGGCATAGCCTTCTGACTGTGCGGTGCGAGCCACGGCGAAGGCGATCTTCTTGCTGATGTTGTTCAGCTCAGTCAGTGGCGGCAGGATCGGTGCCGACGGACTGCCGGTCGCTGGCGACAGCTCTGCCAGGGTTCTGCTGGCGATCATCAGCATCGCATCGCTCACGCGCGTTGCCTTGCACGCGATCACGCCAAGACCAATCCCCGGAAAAACATAACTGTTGTTACATTGAGATATGGCATAGCGCGTGCCCTTGTAGTCGACATCGGCGAAGGGACTGCCAGTCGCGACAATCGCCTGTCCGTCGGTCCACTCGATTACCCTGGCAGGCTCGACTTCGACCTGTCGTGAAGGATTGCTCAACGGCAACACGATGGGCCGCGGACAATGTGTGTGCAAGGTGCGGATCACCTGCTCGGTAAACAGACCGGGTTTACCGGACACGCCGATCAGAATACTGGCGTTGCAGTTGCCGACGACATCGAGCAGGCTCGGAAATTCACCCGACTCGGTCAGGGTCCAGTCGGCGATTGCCGACTTCGATTGCACCAGGCGTTCCTGAAAGTCTTTCAAGCCCTCGGCCCCTTCGACAAGCAGGCCGAAACGATCGACCATATAGATCTGGCTGCGTGCCTGTCTGTCATCGAGCCCCTCGCTGATCATGGCGCTGATAATGAGTTCGGCGATACCGCAGCCGGCGGAGCCGGAGCCGACGAACACGATGCGCTGATCGCGCAGGTCCTCACCCTTGCGTCGGCACGCCGCGAGCAAGGAGCCGAGTGTTACGGCAGCGGTGCCCTGGATGTCGTCATTGAAACAACACACTTTCTCGCGCTGACGTTGCAATATCGGCATGGCATTGGGTTGCGCAAAATCTTCAAACTGGATCAGCACACCAGGCCAGCGTTCCTGAGCCGCGGCGATGAATTGGTCGACGAAGGCATGATATTCATCACCGGTGATACGTGGATGGCGCATGCCCATGTACATGGGATCTGCCAGCAGGGTTTTGTTATTGGTGCCGACATCCAGCATGACCGGCAGGGTGTAGGCCGGACTGATGCCACCGCACGCGGTATACACCGAGAGTTTGCCGATCGCGATGCCCATGCCACCAATGCCCTGGTCGCCCAATCCCAACACGCGCTCGCCGTCGGTGACGACGATCACCTTGACCTTCTCTTTCGACACGCTGCGCATGATGTCGTACATGAATTACCGTACCTCATAGGAAACGAAGATGCCGCGGGCGCTGCGGTAGATGTCGGAAAAATGTTCACAGGCATCGCCCACTGTCGGTGTGTAGATGATGGGCAGCATTTCCACCAGGTGTTCGCTCAGCAGCCGGTAAAACAGCGTCTCGTTATTGTCCTGCACAACGCGCAGATAGATGTGCCGATTGATCGGTTCATCGAAACTGCGGTACTGCTGATAGGCTCGATCCGCCTGTTCCTCGATGTTCTCGTAGCGCGGTGGCAGCAGGCCGATCAGATTGAAGGAACGGCGTTCACGTTCCGAAAACGCCGAGCCTTTGTTGAGTAGCGGCGTTTCCAACAGGCTCGGGCCGGCATAGGAGATCGAGAGGGGCTTGCGAACAGTCATAGGGGGCTCTTCAAGTGAAAGGTGTCGAATGCGCACAGAGTGCCGAGCGCTCATTGTAGCCGCAATTTTCCGAAATAGACGACACGCTCGCCGCGGCCAGCGGTCCTCCAGGTTCTGTGAGAGGCGTGTGTGGATCTCGCTAACGGGTGGCGAATCACGCTATTCCGACCGGCTGTTTTGCAAAAGCAGAATACAAAAGTCTTGCAAATCAAGGCGTTGAAAACTGGCACGGTTACTGCTTTTGTCCTTAATACATGCCCCCGAGCAAGCCCTGCAGCAAGACTGTACTTTTGATCTGAGCAAGGAGATACGCCCATGCCAAAGACCCGTTCCCGCCAGCCCGTGAGCTGGTTCGCCAAGGCTTTCTATCTGGTCGTGATCGGCGGCCTCGTTGTGCTGGGTGTGATCGGGCTCGTGCTGCCGATCATTCCCGGACTCGTGTTTCTGAAAGCGTATCGCTGGCAGTACATCGTCTCCGGAGTGCAGTTGCCGCGATTCCTCGAAGTTTTGGGAAGATTGATTACACCAGCCCTGGCTGGCCGCATAAACGAGGCCCTGGCGCCCATAGTTGCAAGCCAGGCCGAATAGGCGCGCCTGGCCACAGACATTAAGGACAAAGACAATGAACACGCTCTACAAAACACTCATTCCCCGCTTCAGGTCGCTGCCACTGGTGTGGCGGCTGCTTAGCGCCGACCCTGGAATCAGTCGTCCGGTGTCGATACTGCCAACGGGGGTATTACTGCTGACCTTCATCGCGTTCCTGGCAAGCAGCCTGTCAGCGCATGCCGCCTCAGTGACCGATCCGTTGGAACCGGTCAACCGGGTGACGTTTGCGTTCAATCGTGCAGTCGATACGGTGCTGGTCAAGCCGCTCGCCCAGAGCTACGACTTTATCGCGCCAAAACCGGTGAAGCGCGGAGTACGCAATTTCTTCGGCAACCTCGGCGAGTTGCGCAACGCGGCGAACAGTCTGCTGCAACTGCGCTTTGGCGCGGCGGTAAATGCCGTGGGCCGTTTCGCGATCAACAGCACGCTGGGACTGGCGGGCGTTTTCGAAGTCGCTGACCCGGCCTTCGGGCTGGTACGGGAAACCCAGGACTTCGGCCGCACTCTGGCGCACTGGGGTGTTGGCTCCGGGGTCTATGTCGTGTTGCCACTGATCGGACCCAGCACAGTGCGAGATGCGTTCGGCAGCGGCGTCGATACCTTTGCCAATCCGGTGGTGCAGCTCGAGGAGACGAATGTGAAAGACCCGGCTGTCGCTCTGGAGACGACCGACACACGGGCGCAGTTTTTGCCATTGGATGGCGCGATCAGCGGCGACAAATACCTGTTCGTCCGCGAGATGTACCTGCAGTACCGCGAGCAGCAGATTCAGGGCGGCAGTGGCAATCCGGAACTCGCGTTCGAGGAATTCTGAAACAACACGCTTCCCAAAAATTGGTGACGAGCACGTGTCAGGCGTTCCAACACGGCGATGACTTTATGCGGTGAACGGGCAATAATGCCCGGCCTAATTGAACGCATTCAGGAGTCTCGTGTGCGCGAGCGCATCGTGTTGGCGAACAGCAAGCCCGGTGAACCGGAAGTCTTCCATTCCCTGCAGGGTGAGGGGCCGGCGGCGGGACGGCCGAGCATCTTCGTGCGATTGAGCGGCTGCAACCTGGCCTGCCGCTGGTGTGACACGCCCTATACCTGGAATTGGGAAGGGACTAAATTTTCGCATCAGGACGGGCGCAAGTACCGCAAGCCCGATGAACAATCGCGCACGACAACCGCCGTCGTGGTCGCCCTCATTCGTCAATTCGACTGCGAACACATTGTCCTCACGGGCGGTGAACCCTTGGCGCAGAAGGAGGGATTGATAGGTCTGTGCGGTGCTTTGCGCAAGCACGCTCCTTACCAGTTTGATATCGAGACCAATGCGACGCTCATGCCGTCGAAGGCACTGGACGCATTCGTCGCCAGCTATGTGTGCTCGCCGAAGCTCTCGAACGCCGGCATGACGGCGCGGCAGCGACTGAAACCGGACGCGCTGGCCTGGTTTGCCCAATCCGCGAAAGCAAGTTTCAAGTTCGTGATTGAGCACTCGCAGGATCTGGAAGAAGTGGAGGCGCTCGTAGAGAAATACGGCATTCAGCGCTCGCGGATATTTCTGATGCCCCAGGCGATCACGGCGGCGGCACTGCGCAAGCAGGAGAAACGATTGGCAGAGAGTTGTCTGGAACATGGCTTTCGCTTTAGCGACCGCCTGCACCTGAAACTCTACGGCAGCAAGCGCGGCGTCTAGTCGGTGGTCGCGGCGTTCACGATCGCCTCGATGGTGTCCTTGTCCAGGCCAATTTCAGTCAGCACTTCGCGCGTGTGCTGACCCAGACCCGGTGCCGGCTTCGCTGGCACCTTCTCATAGTCACTCAACTGAAACGGACTGCTAATAGTTCTTATCTGGCCAAGTTGGGGATGCAACATTGGCACGATCGCTTCTATCGCCGCCTTCTGTGGATCGTCAGCCGCCTCGGGATAATTCGCCATAAGCGCGTGGGGGATGTCGTATTCCGCCAGGCGAGCCTGCCACCAGGCCATCTCCCGAGTCAGGAAGCGTTCGGATACGATCGCAATCAGTTCCTGCATGTGGGCGAGTCGGTCAGGCTGTGTCAGAAAGCGGGGATCGGTAATCAGCTCGGTCAGCTCCATCGCCTGACAGAAGGGTCGCCAATCCTTGTCAATATTGACGATGCCCATCTTCAGCAGTCGATCATCTCGGGACCGGTAATGGATCGTGGTGAAGGTCCAGGCGTTATCGCGCGGCCGCTTGTCCTGGAATTGTGCCCTGGCGAGTTGTGCCTGCAACATCGTCGCGTTTGCCCAGGTACCGTTGGCGAGCAGTGAAGAGGATACCTTGCAGCCCGCGCCGGACTGCTGGCGTCTATAGAGTGCAGTCATGATAGCCGCGAACAGGGTCATGCCACTCGGATGGTCGCCGGCGCCAAACGGAAACTGGCTGAGCCAACCCTCATAGGGGAATACGTGTGCTTCGATGCCAGATCGGGACCAATAACAGATCGTGTCGTAACCGGGTTTCTCTCTTTCGGCACCTTGTTCGCCGTACCCGCTGGCATGGGCATATATCAAACGTGAGTTCAGCGATTGCAGCGCATCGTAATCCAGTCGCAGGCGCTCCAGGACTTGAGGACGCAGGTTCGTGACAAACACATCGGCACCGCGGATCAGCTCAAGCAGGGCGGTGTGTCCGGCCGCCGTCTTCAAATCGAGAGCGACGCTCTTCTTGTTGCGGTTGTCGACCTCGAAGGTATAGGCCAATTCGGAAACCGGCATGCCCGGTAATTTGTGATAGCCGCGGTTCAGATCGCCAGCGCGAGGTTCCTCAACCTTGATAATCTCGGCACCGAATTCGGCGAGGATGACACAGGCCGACGGCGCGAACACCATGGTGGCGAGTTCGATGACGCGCAGACCGGCAAGCAGCGGCGTCGAAGCAGATTCAGACATAAAACGGGCGCGACCTCAGGGTCTGGTTAGCGAGAGCGCCATTCTAGTCTAAATTTGCGCCGAGTTGAGCTATTCGCGTCGCTCGGGCCAGCGAATCAGTCGCGCCGGGTCGGCGCTCGATGGGGAGCCTTACTGGCTAGCAGTTGCACGGTACTGATGCGGCGTTCGCGGAAACCGCCTTCGCAGTAGCCGAGATAGTACACCCACAGATTGCAGAAGCGCTCGTCATAGCCGAGCTTTCGTACCTTGTCACGGTTTGCAAGGAAAGCCTCGCGCCAGTGCTGGAGTGTGCGGGCATAATCCAGTCCCATGTCGAACACATCACGAATCACGAGCTCGGTCTTGCACGACACTAGCTCAGTCATCAGCGCCAGCGACGGCAGGAAACCGCCGGGGAAGATGTGCTTCTGGATGAAATCTTCGCCACGACTGTAGGCGGCAAAGCGCTGATCGGCGATGGTGATTGCCTGCAACATCAACAGGCCATCGGGCTTTAACAGGGCGTTCATCTTCGCGAAGAAGCCGGGCAGGTAGCGACGGCCAACTGCTTCGATCATCTCCACCGAAACGATCTTGTCGTATTGTCCCTCGAGCAGGCGATAGTCCTTGTCGAGGAGTTCGATGCGATCACTCAGGCCGGCAGCATCGATGGCGTTGCGGGCATGGGCGAACTGGGCATCGGAAATTGTCGTCGTGGTGACCCGGCAACCGTAATTTCTGGCCGCAAAGATCGCCAGCCCACCCCAACCAGTACCGACTTCCAGCAAGTGATCTTCCGGGCCGAGTTGCAGGCTGTCGCACAGGCGGGTCAGCTTGTCGACCTGGGCCTGGTTTAGATCGCTGTCCGCGTCGCGATACAGCGCCGAAGAGTATTGCAGACGCTCATCCAGGAACAGCTTATACAGGTCGTTGCCAAGATCGTAGTGCGCGAGAATGTTGCGCTTGGCTTGTTGCTGGGTGTTCGCCCGCGCCAACAGTCGCCACCAGCGCAGGGGCTTGAGCATCCAGCCGAAACGGCTGTCCCAGTGATCCATCATCGCCAGGTTGCGCGCGAAGAAGCGAGTCACCGCGGTAATGTCGGGAGAGGTCCACCAGCCATCAACGAAAGCCTCGCCCGCGGCTGCATTACCCCCCAGCAGGGCTCGAGTGTAGGTGCGCAGATCCAGGATGTCGACTTCGGCACGCAGGCTGTCATGCCGGTCGCCGACTTCGGCGATGACACGACCATTTTCCTTGAGCAGGAAATGACCTTCTTTGGCCTGGCTCAATACACCGATGAGCAGACGGCGCAGTAACAGGGCTGCGCGAGTCAAGGGTTGGCTGGTTTCGCCGCGCGTGGCAATACTCAGGGTCATTTGTTTGTCTGTCATGATGTCTTCGTCTCTTTGATTTTCTAATTATTGTTCTGGCTTGGCGGCAGCAGGAGTCTGCGGAAGCCGATTTGCCGTCGCTTGCTTGCGCGGGTGTGCATAAAGCGGGGTGCGTTTGAGAAACAGACGCAGCGCCTGCCAGTAGATACCCAACGCGATTCCAAGTGTCTGCATGGGCGACTTCAATAGTACGCGTCGTAATTCGGTTTGGTTTAGTGGGTGACGTTGCAACATCAGCGAAGCGTCGAAGACCCGATGGCCCGCCGCGTCCTGCGGGTGCGCCTCGATGTGCACGAGCAGTGGCGCGGCAACGGGCGAGGGAGGGATTACGCGCCAGTGATACTGCTGTTGCATGGGATTGAAGGGCGATACATGGAACGCCTTCGCATGCGGTTTGATGTCTTGCAGATCGAGGACGTAATAATGTCGCTCGTTCCAGGGTGTGTTGCTGACCTCCGCGAGCAGATAACGAAATTCACCTCCCTGTCGCAGATAATACAAATTGAGGGGACTAAAATAGAAACCCAGACAGCGTAGCTGGGCGAGCATGAACACATCGCCCGTGAGGCCCGATCGCGGCAGTGACGTCAGCTCGGCGATCTTGTCTTTCACAGCAGTTTCAAGATCGACACCGGATGCGCCGAGGTAGTCTTCGCGCCGAAAACGCAGCCAGCTCAGGCGACCACTACCGAGTGGCCAGAATGAGTCGAGCACGCGAGGAATCTCACTGATTTTCAGCAGCAGCATCGACAGCGAATAGTCGAATTGATGTTGAGTCGGTGCGAAACGCCGATGGCGAACGATACCGGAATAGATGGCGCTCTCGAACGCTGTCGGTGTGGAGTCGGTCGGCATTACAGGCTCGCTCCGAATCGAGCGCAGACATCGAGAGCGCTGCGCACGCCATCCTCATGAAAACCGTTATACCAGTAGGCTCCGCAGAAATGGATGCGGTCTTTGCCACAGATAAGATCCCGCCGGGACTGAGCCTGCAAGGCGGCGGCAGAATACACCGGATGCGCGTAGCGGAATTCCTGCAAGATCCGATCCTGGCGTATGCGATTGCTGGCATTCAGGGACACGAGCAATGGCTGTGAACTGACCAGCCCCTGCAGGATGTTCATGCTGTAGGTGACGATCGGCAAGGCCTCCTCTCCCGTGGTCCCAGCCAGGAAATTCCAGCTGGCCCAGGAACGCGGTCGCATAGGCATGAGGCTTGGATCGGTGTGCAGGGTCACCGTGTTTTCCTGATAGCCGATTGCACCGAGAACCGTTGTCTCATCGGGTTCCGGATTCTGCAGCAGTGCCAGCGCCTGGTCGCTGTGACATGCCAGGATTACCTGGTCGAAGGATTCGGTTCTGCCATCCAGCTGCACACGAATTTCGCTGGCGGTGCGGGTCACGGCTCGCACCGGTGTCTGAAGTTGAATTCGATCGCTATAGCCTGCCGTGAGCGAGGGAATGTAGCTGTGTGAGCCGCCTTTCAACACATACCACTGCGGGCGATTGCGAATATCGAGCAGGCCGTGGTTGAGAAAGAAACGCAGAAAGAAATCCAATGGAAAGGCGCCGGCCTGTTGGGTGCTGCACGACCAGATTGCGGCCACCATCGGTAGCAGATAATTGGCGCGGAAGTCTGTGCCGAAGCCATGCTGGTCGACGAACGCGTTGAGCGTCATCGTCTGCGTCGCCGCATCGTCCACGGCCGCCCGCGCGATGCGATTGAAACGCAGGATGTCGGTCACGAGCCGGTAGAAAGCCGGTCGCAGCAGATTGCGTCGTTGGGAAAACAGGGTGTTGAGCGTGTGACCGTTGTATTCCAGGTTCTGGACGGTATTGCGCACACTGAAACTCATCTCGGTGGGCTGCAGCGTAACTGGCAGCCGTGACATGAGTTCCAGAAAATTCGGGTAGTTGCGGTCGTTGCAGACGATAAACCCGGTATCCACCTCAAACGATTGCCCATCCAGGGCGACGGGGACTGTGTGCGTATGGCCCCCAATATAGTCGTTAGTCTCGTAAACGGTAACGTCGTGCTGCTTGTGCAGCAGGTGGGCGGCGGTGAGTCCGGAAATACCGGTACCGATGATGGCAATGCGTTGCGGGTGCGTCGCAGGGCTGGAACTGAGTAGGGACATAAACTGCTTGCGTTACAAATTGATATAGCCAGTCTACGCGGGAAGCAGGCGCTTGGATCATTACCGACCGGCAGTCCGCCGCCGACTGGCGGGCAAGTTGACTAGCGCTGCAGACGGGCTGACAGGAAGTAGAAGGCGAGGCCGGCAACAATGATCGCCAATCCAAACAAACCTTCTACGGGACGGGACACGAGGACAAACCACAGGGTCCAGCCGGTGAGTCCCAGGTAGAGTATGGGCGGCAATGGATAGAGGAAGGTGCGATAGGGGCGCAGGAGTTGCGGTTGTCGCCAGCGCAATACGAAGATGCCAAATACGGTCGCAAAGCTGTTGAGGGCCAGGGTGAATCCCGAGAACACAAGCACCGACTCGAATGTCGATGAGAGAATGAAGACGAACGCAATCGCAGACTGCACGCCAATGGCTACAGCCGGAATGCCGTGGCGGTTCTTCCGGCCCAGCAGGCGAAGTCCCGGAAAATCTTCACCAATGACCTGAATGACGCGCGGACCCGCGATTGTCATGGCGCTCACGGTGGACACCAGCAACAGAGCGAGCACGAGCCCGGCGAAGCGGCCTCCGACATCACCGAAGGCGGCCTCGGCGGCGATGTAGCCAACCTCGACCTCGCCTACCATCGACTCCATTGGCGCGGTATAGAGAAACGCGAAGTTGAGTGCAACATACAGCAGCATCACGATCGTCGTGCCGCTGATCAGAATCCACGGCAGTGTCCGCTGCGGATCTTCCAGCTCACTGCTGAGATAAGTGGCGGCATTCCAGCCGGTATACGCGAAGCTGACATAGATGAGTGAAATCGCAAATGCCCCACTCGTCAGCAGCGTGCCGTCGCCGGCAACCGGTAAAAATGCCACAGGCTGCGGGTCATCGATCGCCAACGTCACTGTGATGCAGAAGGCGAGGATGATGAACACCTTGAGGATGGTGAAGATCAATTGAATGCCACCGCTGTTACGCCGATTGGTGGCGTGCACAAAGGTGAGTGTCGCCAGCAGCACGCAGGCGAGCGTCTTTTCAACCCAGGGCGACTGCTCCCCGGGCAATACGGTTGTGGCATAGGCGGCAAACGTCATCGCCGCCAGTGCCACCGGACCTGCAAAGCCAATGGTCGCCGATACCCAGCCCGACACAAAACCCGCCGCCGGGTGATAGATATGGCTGAGGAAATTGTACTCGCCACCGGATCGGGGCAGAGCGGCACCGAGTTCGGCATAGGTCATCGCCCCGCACAGTGCCACCAGGCCGCCCACGGCCCACAGCATCAGCAAGACGAAACCGGAACGGATATCCAGCAGCTGGAAGCCGAGACTGGTGAAGACACCGGTGCCCACCATATTGGCGATGACGACCGCGGTTACTGTGACGTACCGGAATTTATCCGTGGCCATACGAGTACAACTCTGTGGTTTGTGGGCGCGCCCATTATTGCCGCGTTCTCCCGGGGCGTCCATGTCTCGCGCTGGAATTCCCTGCCGGGCGACCCGCCACCCGGGCTTTGCCGCGAGTCTTTTACGTTCCCTTTACGGTTTTGCGCCCAGGCAAACTTAATTTCCACGACCCCGTTCGTTACCCTACCTGCCGTTTAGGGGAGATGTCAGACCCCGCCATCCAGGAGTTTCACCACCCATGCAGCACCGGTTTTCCCAATTACTCATGACCTTCATTTCGCTCGTCGCCAGCAACGGCGTGGTGTCGGCCCAGGCGCCATCTGACAAGGGTATTGAAGAGGTGGTTGTGTTCGGTCGCAACGCCGAGCTGTTGGGACGCGCACAATCGGCGAGCCAGGGTTCCATCGGCGGGGCCGACCTGCTGGTGCGACCGATGCTGAAGGTAGCCGAGATTCTCGAGGCGATGCCTGGCATGGTGGCAGTCCAGCACTCCGGCAGCGGTAAGGCGAACCAGTATTTCCTGCGCGGCTTCAATCTCGACCACGGTACTGACTACACCGCCTATGTCGATGGCATGCCCTGGAACATTCGCTCCCACGGTCACGGTCAGGGCTATCTTGATGTCAACGGGCTGCTCCCCGAGTCGGTCGATCAGATCGACTATCGCAAGGGACCGTACTACGCCGACCTCGGCGACTTCTCGTTGGCCGGAGCTTCTTTCATTAACACGATCGACAAGCTGGAGCGCTCCTTCTTCTCTGGCGAACTGGGCCAATACGACTGGCGGCGACTTGCCGGCGGCCTCAGCACCGAGGTGGGCAAGGGCACGCTGACTACCATAGGAGAAGTGAAATCCTATGCCGGCCCCTGGGAGAATGCGGAAGACCTTCAGCACGTGTCCTTGTGGGGCAAGTATGTGCAGGACACCAGTTTCGGTCGTGCGTCCGGGACCCTGTCAGTGTACAGCGGTGATTGGCACCCGACGGAGCAGATCCCGGAGCGTGCCATCGGTACGTCGATCTGCAGCAACGAATTCTGCTCGCTGGACTCCAGCGCCGGCGGCAACACCCTGCGCTGGATTGCGACGACGCAAATAAACGGCGCCGACTGGCAAGTCTCGGCCTACGGGCAATATTACGACTGGACCATGGAGTCAAATCCCACCTATGACGCCCAGATCAACCAGTTCGACCGCCGCTGGACGGTTGGCGGTCGCGCCGACAAAACGTTGTTTGACCACGGTGACCTTGTCTTCAAGGTAGGCACCGAACTGCGCTACGACTCGGTGAGCGACGTCGGTCTCGATTCTGAGGACATGGGCGTGTTCATCGAGAACATCAGTGACAACGAGATCACCGAAGGTTCGCTGGGCGTCTACGGTGAGGCGCAGTGGTCGCCCACCGAGCGGCTGCGACTGACGGCGGGGCTGCGCGGTGACTATTATGACTTCGATGTGAAAGCCCGCAACGCGAACAGCTTCGGCGGCCAGGACTCCGATTCCCAACTCGCACCGAAACTCGGTGCCGCCTTTCTGTTGAATGAAACGCTGGAACTGTACGGGAACTGGGGCAAGGGCTTTCACTCGAACGATGCGCGCGGTGTCGTCAACTCGCTGGACCCGGTGTCGGGACTATCCAAGGGTAAAGGTTATGAATCGGGTCTGCGCGCCTCCCTCGGCAACCTTAAACTCACTGTCAGTTACTGGTGGCTGAATCAGGACAGCGAGTTGATCTTTGTTGGTGACTCCAATTCCGTGGAACCGAAAGGCGGTTCCGAGCGCGAAGGCTATGAGCTGACGGCATTCTGGCAACCGGTGGACTGGATCGGAGTCGACGCGGTCTATACGAACAGCGAGGCGCGCTACACCGACAATCCGGACGGAGAACACGTGGAGGGCTCGGTGGAAACCGCGGCACAATTCGGCGTGTCGGCCGTGAAGGATAACTGGGAGAGCAGCCTGCGTGTGCGCTTCCTCGGACCCTATGCCATGCTCGCCGACAACAGTCAGCGCGCCGACAGCCTGACAACGGTCAGCCTGCGCGGGGCCTACCATCTGCAGCAATTCACGGTCTATGCCGAAGTCATCAACCTGCTCGACAATGACGGCAAGGACATCGTCTATTATTACGGCGCCTATGCTGAGGGCCTCGACCCGCCCGGGCTCAGCTCCGAGGACATCGACTGCGACATCACCAACTGCCGCATGAGTCGTGCAACTGAGCCGCGCACCTTGCGAGTGGGTGTCAGCTACAAATTCTGAACAGGTTCTCCCACCTTACAGCGGTCTGGCCTGCCTCGTGTCTAACGCGTGTTCTAGCTGACCATCGCCAGTTCCGGTTCGGAAAACTGCGACAGGAACAATGAATAGTAGAAACCTTGAGCTGCCATTAATTCGGCATGGCTACCCTGTTCGACAATCCTGCCCTTGTCCATCACCAGGATCTTCTCCGCATCCTGAATCGTCGACAGGCGGTGGGCGATGACGAAACTCGTGCGATTCTTCATCAGTTTCTTCATCGCCTGCTGAATCTGCATCTCGGTGCGCGTATCCACATTGGAGGTGGCCTCATCGAGAATCAGGATATCCGGATTCGCGAGAATCGCCCGCGCGATTGTCAGCAATTGCTTCTGGCCCTGGGAGATATTGCTGAACTCTTCATTGAGCACCGTGTCATAGCCGTCGGGCAGGGTGCGCACGAAGTGATCGGCATGGGCCGCCGTCGCCGCGGCGATAACTTCCTCAGGCTTTGCATCGGGCCGACCGAAGGCGATGTTGTCGTAGATCGTGCCACCAAACAGCCAGGTGTCCTGCAACACCATTCCGAAGCGGCTGCGTAATTCGGAACGCGAAAGCGACTGCACGTGTTTGCCATCGATGGAGAAGTCGCCGCCATCGAGTTCATAGAATCGCATCAGCAGATTCACGAGTGTGGTCTTGCCCGCTCCGGTTGGGCCGACGATGGCGATGATGTGGCGCGGCTTCACGTCGAGTGACAGATCCTCGATCAGTGGCTGCTCCGGCTTGTAGCGGAACGAAATGTGGTTGAGTTGTACCGCGCCGCGTAATTCGGATTCGGCGTGCGGCACAGGCGTGAAGCGCTCGAGTACCGGATCGGCTTCTTCTTTCTCATCCAACACCTCGAAGACACGTTCGGCACAGGCGATCGTGCTCTGCAGCACGTTGGCAATGTTGGCCGTCTGCAGGATTGGCTGTGTGAATGAGCGTGAGTACTGGATAAAGGAAACGATGCTGCCGACCGAGAGACGACCACTGGTTATCCACATGCCGCCGATCACCGAGATCAACACATAGCCCAGGTTCGAGATGAAACTCATGGCGGGAAAGATGATGCCGGAAATGAAGTTGGCGCGCTGATAGGCTTTGGAATACTCTGCATTGATTGCGCGGAAGGTCTCCACGGACGCGGCTTCGTGACCGAAGGCCTTGACCACGACTTGTCCGGAAAACATCTCCTCGACATGCCCCGACAACAAACCGAGCTGTTTCTGCTGGGCGGCAAAGTGCGGTTGCGACTTTTTCGCGAGCAGCACGGTCGCAACCCCATACAAAGGCAGAGTTGCCATAACAACCAGCGTCAGTGCCGGACTGATCGTCAGCATCATGATGATGAAGCCGATCAACTGGATCACGGAAGTGATCGCCTGGGTGGCGCTCTGTTGCAGCGTCGTCGAGATCGTGTCGAGATCGTTCGTCACACGGGACAAGATGTCGCCGTGGGAGTGACTGTCGTAATAGGACAGGGGCAGGCGTCGCAGCTTGGCCGCGGCGGCTTCGCGCATCCGCTGCACGGTGCGTTGGGAGACACCTGCCATGATCCATTGCGTGCACAACATGAACGCGGATGACAGCAAATAGAAACTCAGCAACCACAATAGCACCTGATTGATTGCGGCGTAGTCGAACTCGGCAGGAATACCACGGAAGCGCTGCATCAGTGTTGTGGTAATCAGGTCAATGGCGTTCCCGACGAGCTTGGGGCTGGCGATTGTGAAGCTGGTACTGGCAATTGCCAGCACGAGCACGGTGAACAGGCGCAGGCGGAACGGCTGGAACCAGGTCAACAAGCGGCGGAACGTGGGACCGAAATTTTTCGCCTTGACCGTAGGCTGACCCAGAGTGCCCATCGGACCGCGGTTCATCATGGAGGGAGGGGGTTGCTGACGTCTGATTTCACTCATGCCACATCCTCCGCACGCAGTTGGGAATCGACAATTTCCTGGTAAGTGGGGCAGCTCTGGAGCAACTCGGCGTGAGTACCGCGCCCGACGATCTCACCTTCGTCCATCACCAGAATCTGGTCGGCGTCCATTACCGTGCCGACGCGCTGTGCGACGATGATGACGGTGGCACCCTTGACCTCGCGCTTCAGCGCGGCGCGCAAGCGGGAATCGGTGGTGAAATCCAGCGCTGAGAAACTGTCATCGAACAGGTAGATCTCGGCGTCGCGGGCGAGGGCGCGGGCAATCGCGAGTCGTTGTTTCTGCCCTCCGGACAGGTTGCGACCGCCTTGCTGCAGGGTGTACTCCCAGTTGCCTTCCAGTTCCTGGATAAAAGGCATTGCCTGGGCAATGCTGGCGGCGCGTTCTATCTCCGTATCGCTGGCCTCGGGGTTGGCTATCTGCAGGTTATGCCGTACGGTGCCACTGAACAGGGTTACCTGTTGTGGCACATAGCCGATGCGTTGGCGCAGGGCATTCTGTGCATACTGCCGCGTGTCGACACCGCCCACCTCGATCGTCCCGCTCTCCATATCATAGAAGCGCGGGATCATGCGAATGAGGGTGGACTTGCCGGCGCCGGTGGAACCGATGATGGCGGTCACCTTGCCGGGCTCGGCGCGAAAGCTGATGTTCTTGAGCGCCAGCGCCTCGGCGCCAGGGTAGCGAAAGTTCACGGACTTGAATTCGATTGTTGCCGGCGCGGTGGATACTTGCGGTTGTTCCGGATCGCGAATGCCCGGCTCAACGTGCAGCACCTCGTCAATGCGGACAGCGGCGGCTTGTGCTCTCGGCAAGATGTTGAACATCATCGACATCATGATGAAGGCGAAGAGGATCTGCATGGCGTACTGGGTGAACGCGATCAGACTACCGAGTTGCAGAGTGCCGACCTCAATTCGCTTGAAGCCGAACCACAATACCGCGAGGGTCGTCAGGTTCATTACCAGCATCAGCCCTGGCATCATGAACGCCATCAGGTGGTTGACGTTGATGTAGGTGTCGGCGAGTTCGTTGCTGGCAGATTGGAAGCGCTGTTTCTCATGATCCACCCGGTTGAAAGCGCGAATCACGCGCACGCCACTCAGTGCCTCACGCAACGTAGTGTTGAGCCGGTCAATCTTGATCTGAATGGACGAGTACAGCGGAATCGCCTTGCGGGCGATGAACAGCACGAGTGCTACCAATGCCGGCACGGCAACAGCCAGCACCCAGGTCAGCTCCGCGTCTTTGGAGTACGCCATGATGAGACCACCGATCGCCATGATCGGTGCCATCAGCAACATGCGGGCGATGACGATCGTGATCATCTGCACTTGGGTGATGTCGTTGGTAGCGCGGGTTATCAATGTCGAGGCGCCGAACTGGTCAAACTCGTGCAGCGAGAAATCGGAGACCTTGGTGAAAACTGCCGCCCGCACGTCCTGACCGAAGCCGGCAGCAATGGTCGAGGAGAGCGAGCTTGCAACCACGGCACAGCTGATGCTGAACAGGGTGATCAGTAACATGATGCCACCGATGCGCAGGATGTAGTCGGTATCGCCCAGCATGACGCCCTTGTCGATAATGTCAGCCATCAGGGTTGGCAGGTACAGATCAGAAATTACCTGCACGAACACGAGGGCAATCAGAAAGGCGATCGACCCCCGCCAGGGATGCAGAAAGCGGAACAGTTTTAGCATAAAGCGTTCTCCGGGTTTTCCAGAAAATCAGCAGCGCTCTGCAGCAGCTGAATCAGCCTGTCCGCCTCCGCGTCGCCGAGATGGGTAATCAGTTGTTCAAAGTGCGCGAGGTATTCATCGCGCACCTGTGCCAGGCGCTTCTGGCCGCGGGCCGTCAGCTTCACCAGCACGACACGTCCGTCCTGTTTGTCCTGTTTGCGCACGATTAGTGACTTCGCTTCCAGATTGCGCAGTTTTTGGGCGACACTGCCTGCAGTTACCTGCAGGCGTTTCGCCAGCGCAGAGGGTTGGGCTCCCGTCGGGTCTGGCCAGTGGTTCAACAGCCACATCAGGTGCCACTCCGCGCGTCCGATGTCGCCACTGTTGATGGCGGTGCTGCTGGAGAGGCCGGCGCGAGTGAAGCGCCGGGTCGCCGCCAGCAGCGTCTCCGAGCGAGAAAAGGTTTCCGAAGGCATGGCACTTCCTGGGCGTAGGCAGGGGGCAAACTAGTTTAGCTGCTAAAGTATATTGACTTTTGGCGGAATCGCAATAATCTTGGCAGGCTTTGTTGTTATGCGGGCACGACAGGCTGTCGCCTGTACGCGATGATGTTCATGACGAAAACTCTGTCGTTCACCGTGTCCCGGCTTGTCGCCGACCTGCAGCTTCTGTAGAACACAAGACACCTTCACCCCATTCGGAGAATACCTCATGCAAAAAGCTCTGCGATCAACCCTGGCCGCCATCACCTTGTTCCTGTGTGGTACTTCTGCGCTGGCCGCCGACAATGCCGCCATCGTCGGCACCTGGAGCATGGCGCTCGACCTGCAGGGCCAGCAGTTTGTGTTGGACCTCGTCATCAAGGAATCTGCCGATGGCCTGTCCGGCACGATAGGTGCGCCGGAATTCGGTGTGAACCCGGTTTCGAAGGTGCAGTTTGATGGCGACACGCTCAAGTTTGAGGCCGACGACCAGCAGGGCGGTGTGGTGGCAATTGCCCTCAAACTCGCCGAAGACAAGCTGAGCGGAACGCTCGCCTCTCCAATGGGTGATATTCCGGCCACGGCCACGCGCAAGTAGACTCGACGAACGGTGGCTGATTCAGCCTGCTGACAGCCGGCATGAACAACCTGCTCATCCTCGCGGTCATTCTCTGGTTCGGTTCAGAGCTGGCGCTATTACTCAGCAAGCGCGCCTCGGCCGAGGCGCGTGATGCCGATCGCTCCTTATTGCGCTACATCTGGTTTGTCATTGCGCTGGGGAATGGCACGGGCATTTTTCTCGGTGTGAATGGCATTGGCGCGCTCCCGACAGCGTCAGCCTTCTTTTATTAACTGGGCATCGGGCTGATTGTGTTTGGCATGGCAGTACGGTGGACTGCGATCTACCAACTCAAACACTTTTTCACGGTGAACGTCGCCCTGAGCAAAGATCACGAGCTTATCCAGACGGGTCTGTATCGCTTCATCCGACACCCTTCGTACAGCGGAGCCCTGATCTCTTTCTTCGGTCTAGGTGTGGCCTTTGCCAATCCCCTCAGCACGTTCGCGATTTCCATGCCGATTTTTCTGGTGTTCCGATTCCGGATTGTTGTGGAGGAAACCGTCTTGCTCGAACATTTCGGCAGTGCACACAGTGACTATTGCACGAACACATCCAGGCTCTTGCCCGGTGTCTGGTAAGGTGCGGGTGACGATGCGAGTTCTGGTAAACAAACCGCGTCGAAAAGCTTGATCCAGCGCAGCTTTCGAGACAATTTTCGAGACTGTTTTCGCGATAGCCTCGGAGTGGGACTTGCGAGGAGATCGTCAGTGCCTATACAGTCATTGCGAACTTACTGACATTCTTTATTGTGTCCAGCTGGTTATATGAGAGGTCATATGATAGGTCTTACTGAGGTCTTAGATGAGGTCTTGCAAGAGGGCTTTTAGCACTCTGCTGCAGGACTCTCTAATTCTGAATGCATATTGGTCTCTTAATGGACTCTTAATTGACTCTTAATAGTTTCTTAGTAGTTTCTTAATAGTGTCTTAATCTAAATTGCGTTTACTTCCCCGGAAGTGTGTGAGCTTTCGTGCTCACGCGAGAAGAAAATCTACTTGCAACAGAGTCTTAACCCTGACGGACATTGCCATGAATGACCTGAATCTGATTCGACGTTACGAGCCAATATCGGTTGCTATGCACTGGATAACGCTGCTCCTGATGATAGCCATCTATGCGAGCATCTCGCTGCATGAGGCAATTCCGAGGGGCAATCCCTGGCGCGGAGCCATGGAAGACTGGCATATCTATTTCGGTTTCACCGTGCTCGCATTGGCATTGATCCGCCTGGCTGTGAATCTGCGATTGCGTACTCCGCCTATTTCCCCGCCCCCTCCAGTATGGCAGCTGCGCGTATCGGCTGCAGTGAAGATCTATCTCTACGTTCTGATGCTGGTTACACCGGTATTCGGCTGGTTACTGGTGAGCGGTGAAGGCGAATCGGTCAATTGGTTCTTCATTCCGATGCCTGCGCTGGCCGCGCCTTCGGAGTCTTTGGCCGATCTGGCGGGAGAAGTTCATGAGATGCTCGGTGAGTCGGGGTATTTCTTTATTGCGCTTCACGCAGTTGCGGCTCTTTACCATCACTATATGGTGAAGGACGATACACTGCGACGAATGCTACCGGCTTTTCTGCAGAAGCAGGGGCGCAACTGAAAATTCTTATTTCGGGTAGCGCTGTTGGGACGACGCGAGATTGCGCTGGCGAAATTGCTCCAGCTTTTCCCTGATGCGAATCTCCAGTCCACTCTCGACCGGATGATAGAACTGCGCCTCGTGGATCTCGCGAGGTAGATAGTTTTCGCCGGCGGCGAAGCCTTGCGCCTCGTCATGGGCATAACGGTAGCCTTCTCCATAGCCCATCTCTTTGGCGAGGCTGGTGCTGGCGTTTCGCAAGTGCAATGGCACTTCCAGACTGCCGTGTTCGGCTACCGCTGCCTGGGCGGCGGCGAAGGCGGTGTACACCGCGTTGCTCTTGGGGGCGCAAGCCAGATAGACGACCGCCTCGGCCAGGGCAAGCTCGCCCTCGGGGCTGCCGAGTCGAGTGTAGGTGTCCCAGCAATTCAGGCAGAGATCCAGCGCGCGGGGATCGGCGATGCCGATATCTTCGATTGCCATCCTGACAATGCGCCGAGCCAGGTAGATCGGGTCGCAGCCGCCATCCAGCATGCGGGCCAGCCAGTACAGCGCAGCATCGGGCGACGAGCCGCGTACGGACTTGTGCAGCGCCGAGATCTGTTCGTAGAAGTTGTCGCCACCCTTGTCGAACCGACGATACCCTTGCTCCACTACCTGCTCGATGAGCGCGTCCGCGACGACGCGTTTGCCGGCCACCGATTCGGCCATGTCGCTAAGAATTTCCAGATAATTCAACACGCGCCGCGCATCGCCATCGGCGGTGCGGGCCAGTGTCTGCCTCTGCGTGGTGCTTAGTTCCAGAGCGAGTTTGCCGAGACCACGATCGGCATCGCTCAGTGCCCTGTCGATGACCTGCTCCAGATCGGCCGGTGTCAGTGCCTTTAACAAATAGACGCGGGTACGCGAAAGCAGGGCATTGTTCAGTTCGAACGCGGGATTTTCGGTGGTGGCGCCGATGAACAACACCCTGCCATTTTCGATGTGCGGCAGGAATGCATCCTGTTGGGCTTTGTTAAAGCGATGTACCTCGTCAACAAAGAGTATCGTCTTGCGCGCCCCGTTGCTCTGATGATAGCGGGCCTGATCAATCGTCGCGCGAATCTCCTTCACACCATCGAGCACGGCCGACAGCGATTCGAAGTGACAGTCGCAGGCAGCAGCGATCAGCCGCGCCAACGTCGTCTTGCCAACGCCGGGAGGCCCCCACAGGATCATCGAGTGCGGCTGCTGATTGGTGATCGCCTCATAGATCGACTTGCCCGGCGCGAGCAGATGCTGCTGGCCGGTGAATTCCTGTAACGTAAGCGGGCGCAATCGCGCCGCCAACGGCTGGTAGGGTGACTCGAACGGGTTCTCCTGAAACAGGGATTTGCTCATGGGCTCCAACAGTATCAGTGAGCTCGGCGCAATGGCTACGCGGGTGATTCAGAGCGAGATACTAAACCCGGATACTAAAAGGCGATACGGCAAAATAACAGCACTTATGCAGTCGCCAGCTGTTCTGCCAGTGCAGCCAATTGGGAGAGCGCCGTGCCCCAGCCATCGGCGAAACCCATGGCGGCATGTCGCTCGCAAGCCTCCGCGGAGACATGCATGGCGACGGCGGTATAGCGTGTGCCTTCAGGATGATCTTCCAGAGTGATAACGGCGGTGAAGAAGGGCTCGCTATTCGGGCGCCAGCCTCCCTGCAAGGCATCGGTGAATACGATGCGGGCCTGCTGCTCGACGTCCAGAAAACATCCCTTGCCAGCGAACGTGGTGCCGTCTTCAAGCACCATGGTGGTGTTGAAGGCACCACCGGGGAAAAGCTCATGCGCCTGGGAAGTCGTGACGACGGGTGCCGGTGCCCACCATTTGACGAAATGCTCCGGGTTGGCCCAGGCCTGCCACACGATGTCGCGGGGGGCCTTGATGATGCGGGAGACCTTCAGGTCCAGTTCACTGTTAAAACTCATTCTGCTACCTCGTGTTGAGTCAGGGATTCGGCGTACGCGGTGAGTCTGTCGGCGCGCCGCTCCCACACAGCCAATTGTTCAGTTAGCCAGGATTCCGCCGCGGCAAGCCGCTCTGGTCGCAGTCTACAGGTGCGCACACGCCCGGATTTCCTCGACATGATGAGACCGCAATCCTCGAGCACCCGCAGGTGTTTCATGAAACTCGGCAGGCCGATCGCGAAGGGCTCGGCGAGCGTCTTCACCGGCGCCGGTCCCGCCAGCAGCTGTTGAATGACGGCGCGGCGGGTCGGGTCCGAGAGTGCGTGAAACGCGGCATTGAGGACTGGGGATTGCGAATTCATGCCGCGGATTCTAGTCAATAGTTTTCCAATTGGCAAACTATTATCTTTCGCCTTACCAGAGACGGGATTCCAACACGGCAAGGAATGTGTGCGCCGCTTGCAGATCGCCGGGGGTGGCAAAAAAGCGCCACTCCTTGCTGACGTGAATCGGGGCAGCGCCCTGTGCCGCAAGTGAGGTCGGGAAGCGCGGCAGACTGTCCGCGAGCAGACGTAATTGCTCGAGCGCGGTGGCGTCACAGAGGAAGAGCAGACTGTCGAGCAAGGGGTTCAGGTTGTGAAAACGCCCGTTTGGATCTGTCTCCTGCTGCGCCGTCGCGAATTCCTCGCGAATCAGCGTCTGCAGCCAGGGCTCCTTGCGAAGTCGACGCTGGAATTGCGCGGACTCCAATGCGCGTTTGAGCGCGCCGTGGAGCTTGCGGGGAATCGCTTGCAGCAGGAAATAGCCGATGTTGAAACACCTGATCAGGCCCGGCTCCTGCTCCAGCAGCTCCCGCACCAGTGCAGACTCTTCATCCCAGGGCTCGACATTCACGCAATATTCGAGTCCCAGATTACAGGTGTGATAGACGCAGTCTGTCGCCTGCTTTTCGGTCAGCCGTTTGCCATTGAGCGAAGTGCCTTCCATGACCACATTGCCGAGAAAAACCACCTCACGGAATCGGTGTTCCAACGCGGCGCTGTCGCGCTGACCCAGCGCCTGCAGTTGTTGTTCGAGATAGGTTGGCTGAGGCTGGTCTGGTCCCTCCAGCAACAGTTTGTTGCCGGGATTCAACTCGGTGAGAATGGGGTCCAGCAAGTCAGCGAGCGCGCGATGGTGCCGCTCTATTTCGTTTTGAGCGGAAGAGGAGAAAGCAGAGTGTGCAGTCGCTGGCTGGCCTGAAGCGTGCAGATTGTTATTGCGCTTGAGCTGCATAGCTGTAGCGGGATCGTAGGTTGACTCCAGCAGTAACTCTGTCAGTGAGCAGGCCTTGAGCCGGGAAAGAAAC
>Ga0222713_10001910_pt1 | contig 22662 bp, 18 predicted proteins | sample C33_649DmetaG_FD_165061 | JGI IMG/M metagenome (GOLD analysis project Ga0222713, IMG submission 165061) | Estuarine water microbial communities from San Francisco Bay, California, United States - C33_649D | ecosystem: Environmental > Aquatic > Marine > Unclassified | place: USA: California...
TGAAGAACCTTCTGTTGAGGTCGTCAGCTTTAAACAGCGTAGTCCTACTCAGTGGGATATCAAGCCAGGTACGAAACCTGGTTATATTATCGCTAAGAGTGATTTAGGTGATAAATTTGAAGGTACTTCCAGAGAATTTAGTAAGCTACTGAGGGCATAACATGGCTGTTGTAAACGCTGCCCAAGCTTTAACAAAGACAGTTGCAGATCCAAATGCTGCTTATGAATCCTTGAAAACTATTTGGGAGAAAAGTCGGGCGGTTTGTAATGGGGAGCGTTTCGTAAAAGATTATGACGCAATCATAGACCCTGCATCATTTACTAATCTGCTTATTCCGTTTTCTCCTTCGATGACGCCTCAGCAATATAATTTTTATAAAGCTGAAGCAGAGCTCCCTGGGATAACTGCTCAATTTTCAAAGATGATTATCGGAGGTCTTTTACGAAAGCCTCCTCAATTAACATTACCAGAAGATATTGATGAAGGTGCTCTTGATTGGATTACTAATGAATTTGGAAAGGATGATTCTACATTAGTAGCATTCCTTGATACTGCACTTTGGGAAGAAATTCAAACAAGTCGTGCATGGATATTTGTTGATTATCCTGCTATAAGAAATTTAAATGATCTTACACCAGAAGAACTTTTAGAGTTTAAACCCTATCCAATTCTACATAAGGCAGAATCTATTGTTAATTGGCGTGTTCAAGAGAATGCTGTAGGTCGAAATGTTTTAGATCGTGTTATTGTTCGTGGTTATCGTGAAACTTACGAAGAAAACGAATTCCATCCTACTTATCGAGATACCGTTTGGGTTCATGAGTTAGATGAACAAGGCTATTATCGTATTCGTATCTTCGAACGAAACGTTCAATCTTCTACAGTGGTTGTCGTTGCTGGTCAACAGCAGTCTCCTGTTGAAACAGGCAAATTAGCTTTTGATGAAGTTGAACTAATTGAAGATATTTATATGAATGATGAACGATTAACGTTCATTCCTGCTTGGCCTTTGAATGGTACAATCGATGCTATTCAACCAGTTCTTACACCGATTATCGATAAAGAAGTTAGCCTCTACAATAAGATTAGTCGACGTAATCATCTGCTTTATGGTGCATCGACATATACACCGGTTATTATTGGTGATATGACTGATGAACAATTTGAAGATATCGTTAGTTCTGGTTTAGGAAGTTGGATTCATCTTCCTTCTGGTAGTTCAGCAGAGGTGCTGGAAACGCCTACAGCAGCCTTAGCTGACATGGAAGTAGCAATTGCTGCTGGTATTGAAGAAATGGCTAAGTTAGGAATTCGAATGCTTACCCCTGAAACAGAACAATCAGGTGTCGCATTAGAAATTAGAAATGCTTCACAGACAGCTCAGCTTGGTTCTCTTAATAACAAGGTTAGTCATACCATGAAGCAAGTCATCGCTTTCATGCTTAATTGGCGTTATAATTTAGAACTAACCGCCTCTGATGTGAATTTCTCGTTATCAACAGATTTCCAACCGTTACCTCTTGGTGAGGGATGGTTACGATTAGCAACAGAATGGTATGACGCTGGAAAGATTCCTCGTTCTATTTGGCTGAATTTATTAAAGCATAATGATATCGTTGCTCCTGATTATAATGATCAAGAAGGTCAGGCAGAAATTGAAGTGGACTTAGAAAAGACCATGAATAGACAGAACGATGCCTATGCAGCTAAGCTTGAGTTAGACACAGCCGCACAACAAAATGCGGCACCTGTTCAATAATTGGAGTAGATTAAAATGGCGATGATCGGACCTAAGAAAGGTACAGTGAACAATCCGCGTGGTATCAACCAGTGGACTAAGGGTGGTGGTCCTCGTGGGGCCAAAACAGCAGGAAAGCCTTCGGTTATTCGTGGACCGATGGATATCGGAACACCTAGCTTTGCCGGTAAGCCTGCACGTATTGGTGGTGTTCGCGCTGGTGTTAGTGGCGCTGCTGCTCGTGTAAAGATGGGTGCAAAGAGCGTTGGTGGGAGCATTAAGTCTGGTGCATCTAAGGTTGCTTCTAAGGCACGAGGTGCAGACGTTCCTGGTTTGAAGATTCGTAGCCGTATTGCTGGTGCTAATTCGAAGCGTAAGAGCATGAATTATGCGACTGGTACTACCGCCCGTGGTCGCATGGCTGCACGGATTAAGTCTGGAGCCGCAAAAGTAGGTCGCAAGGTTCGTGGAGCGGACGTTCCTGGATTAAAGATCCGTAGTCGAATTGCAGGTGCTCGTGCCAAGAATAAGGCAAAGAACTATGCAACAAATACAACAGCACGTAGCCGCATTGCCGCGCGTATCAAGTCTGGAGCAGCCAAGATTGGCCGTAAGGTTCGTGGAGCAGATGTTCCTGGATTAAAGATCCGTAGTCGCTTAGCTAGCGCGAATGCAAAGCGTAAGAGCATGAATTACGCTACTGGCACTACTGCTCGTAGCCGTGCTATGAGTCGCGTCAAGGGTGCTGCTGCAAATGCGAAGTCCAAGATTAGCAGCAGGCTTGCAAAATTCCAAGAACGGCGTGGTCAAAAGAAGCGCTTACGTGGAATTATGAAGTCGCTCCGAACCGATCAGATTGTTTAAGCCATGGCTGGTAAGCCAGGTCCTAAGCCTGGGACCGTAAATAACCCGAAAGGCATTAATCAGTATTCTACCAACAACCCTTCTGATCAAAAATACAGAGACTCTGCTAACAAAATCAATCCCGTTAAAGTATCTGATTATTTGAAAGGGACTGCTTATGCTAAAAAAGCTTCCAATGAAGCTGTTGCAGCGTCTCTTAAAATGATTGATGAGCATAAATTCACTACAACTGTTGATCCAGAATTAGCCAAGCAATTTGAAGCACAGATGTTGCGCGAAATCGCTAAAGGTAAAAAGAAGTAAGAGGAACACATGGCTATTAATGCGAACACTCAAATATATGACAACATATTGCATAGAGCGGCTATGATCCGTCTCTATGAAAGACGCGTCAATGGTAAAGTAGAGTTGATCCTTAATGGTCATGCAGTCAAGATCGACAAGCTTATCAGAGACGCCGAGAAGTCAGAAAAGGGCTTCGTCAAATTACGCGAAGCAATAGACCAAGATATCCAGAGGACGTTTAAAGATGTACATTTACTCTCTAAACGTTCTCTGGAGGATCTTGCTAAAGATCAAATGACTTATACGCATGGAACTCTGGATAAATCCTATGGACATATCTGGGATATCGAACGTCCACCTGCTACAATTGCTGAGGATATTATTCTTAAACAACCGTTGCATAAAAACAAAACCTTAGAACAAGGTTGGAAAGGCATTGGTTTAGCAGAAAAGAAACGTCTAGAGGCTATTATCCGCAAGGGTATTGCAGATGGCTCTACAGTAAATGCTATCGCAGATGCAGTTAGAAAACATAGTAGTATTAATATTACTAAGTTTCAATCTAGAGCCTTGGTTGTAACAGCAGTAACTTCTGTAACAGCACAGGTGGATCATGAAATCTATAAAGCAAATGAGAAAGCAATTACTGGATGGCAATATGTGGCTGTGTTGGACAGTCGTACTACTCCTCTCTGTGCTCATCGTGATGGCACTATATATCCTGTTAATGATACTATACACTTACCTCCAGCACATTATTACTGTCGTTCTACTACAATTCCGGTATTTAAGTCATGGGATGACATTGCTAAATTAGAGGGTGTCGCTCAGGTACGTCGTAGAAATCTGAGCAAGTTGACTAAGAAACAAATTGCTTATTATGACGGTCAAACACCGCTGAGAGAATCATACAATGATTGGCTTAATAGACAACCGACTGATGTTCAGTTGAAACATCTTGGTGACTATCAAAAGGTAGAGTTATTTAGGACTGGTCAAGTTAAGTTAGACAAGTTTACAAATCCAGAGGGTAATACTGTTGGTATTCGTGAACTTAGAGCTATGACTGACTCTGGACATATCTTGCCTAACGATACTAAGCGTTTTGCTATAGCTAAAGAGAAATTGGATGCTATGCAAATATGGGCAACTACTCCTGATGACTTTATAAACGATTCTAAGCTACGTAAAACGCTTTTAGATTACTACATGCTTCAGGCAACTGAATTAGATGGTACATTATCATTAACTAATTATCGTGGAACATTAATAGGTGTCAAGAAATCAGTCAAGTCGAGAGTACTTACATCACCGCCTAGAGATGATCAAGTTAAGTTTAATCCTATTACTGGTAGATATGAGGACGTCCGCCTCTATCAGCCTAACACATCTGTCTATGCAAATAACCTTAGACTTGTGGAAGAAAGCGATAAGTTGCTTCCTAAAGATAAAGAATTCATTAGGCAGTTCGTAGAAGATTTAGATGAAAGAATGGGTGTAAATGAACGGGCGGTTATCACGGATAATCTTCGTATTATCTTTGGAAGATACCGTGAAAATAAAGAAATGTGGACGAACTTTAAAGCAGTAACTCAAGGACAGATAAAGTTCGATGTGATGAATGTATCCGATGCTATTGAAACACAGATTCGTAAAGATTCTGATGTTTTAAAGAAGCTTCTAGATTCTAATTACATTGATCCTGTTTTAGGTCCAACTCAGCTTCAAGACATTCATGATACTTTTATAGATAACATAGTTTCTAGAAATCTATGGGAAGATAAAACAGCACCAAAGATTGCTAGAGAATTACGAAGCATTTTTGATTACAAAATAATCGAAGCCAATCCTATTGTATGGGCACGTCTGGATGATAGTGCTCTACAGCAATTTTATCTTAAGTTTGCACATCGCTTATCTTTAGCAGATATGCCTGATAGAGATAATTTTGCTGTGGCTCTTGGAAGAGATCTTTATAATTTAGCTAATCTTAATGGTTCTAGAAACCAATGGTACAAGCTAGGCATGGAAGTTCTAGAAGCCAAAAATGCAAAGAAATTCTTTGATATTGAAACTTATGGTGTTCAGAAACGACGCCTAAAGAGTAGAATGAGTGGTAAATATTTTGGACCTTACTACGATACTGCTTCTTTTAATATTCGTGTGACAGATACACGTATTCAAGATTACGCTAGGTTAAATCGAAAGATTGACTTAGGATTACGTGTGCCGTTCTCTAATACTCGTAATAAGTTAGTTGTTCGAGAAGGTTATAAAACATATTGGATAAATAAAGGCTCTTTAGGATACGAAGATACACGTATCCCTATTACTTCTACAAGTTCTTTCGGTGATTTCCCTGAAGAATTTATTGATAAGAATTTCGTGAATGCTTTGAATTGGGCTAGTGATGCTCGATACAAGGTAGATGAAGATTATTATGATTTTATTAAGAAGCTTTTGTACTTTGAAGATGATAAAGGCAAAGCTAAATTCTATAATGAACGTAATGAATTTAGAAAGTATATAGCATCTCGCGGTGATTCTTATGAACGTTTTAAAGCAATGGAATGGTTACGTGCTGAAAGTAAAGAATTCTCTAACCAGCAATTCATCGATCATCGCGCACGTATTTATGAACGTGGTTTAATCGGTCCACAGGCTGGTGAAACATTTAGACCCTTTCTCAATACTGCAACAGCTAAAAACTTTAGCGCTTTGGATTATAGAAACTTTCAAGATCAAATCGGATCTTTTCTCGGTGGTTTGAATGATCGGTTTGAAGGACGTTACAACTCTTTATCTTTCTCTGGTAGAAGAAAGATTGCTGAAAAATGGCGAACCGAGATGGTACGTATTGGCAATCATATGCTACGTGGAAAACCTAATGATATACGGGCTATTCTTGAGTCTGATATTGTATCTATGGTTGATGGTGAAGAGCTAGCGAAGTTCTATCGATTGGCAATTGAATCTGCCAAGATTGATAATTTCTTGAATGAGCAAATTGGCAGTTTTCCTGTCAAAGGTGAATTGTTTCATATTAGTACAAAACCTCTTACTAATTTAGACTTTAAACCAAGAGTTCCTGATAACTATCTAGTGAAGAATGGCTTTGAAGATAGTGTTACCAAAAGAATATCATTTGCTGAAAATATTGATGATGCCTTAAAAGCGATGTCAATGAATTTAAAAGGAAAAAGACTTTATGTTTATCGTGCTCCGAGAAATACCAAGTACATTATACCTAGTGTTAAACAGGTACCAGATGTTAAAATTACATCCGAACGTTGGGTATTAGAACCTACTAGAGTAGAACCTTTGGGTGTAATTCAAGTAGGCAAAGCTATTGAAAAGCCTTTCAAATATACATATGGTGATAAAACAGCTGATCTTTATGGGTGGGAGTGGAACACATTAAAAACGAATACAGATCCGTACTCACCAATTAATTTACAGAAGCTTTCAAGATACAAAACAGCATTAGCAATGGAGCAAGATGCTTCTTCGTCTGGTGCGCAGATTATTGCTCTTACTACCAAAAATAAGCAACTAGCCGAATTAAGCAATGTTGTTCCTACAAACTACAAAAAGCGTTTGTATGACGAGATTGCTGCTGCCACTTATAATGATCCAAAATTTAGAGAGATTAATAAGAAGCTAGGGCTATCTGAAAAAGATCTTCGTAAAGCAGCTAAAGCACAAAACATGGTCACATTTTATGGTGCAGGTGAAAGAACAGGCGCATTGAATGTTGAAGGTAAACTCTCGAAGATTCTTGAAAAAGAAACTAATGTTCTAGTTGTAAAAGCCTCTGATAGAGAGAAAGTGCTTAATGAGATTTCAGCTAGAATGGCGCGTTATGAAAAATGGGATCCAGAGACTTATGCTGAATTAAAGGCATTGCGAGAAAATGTAAAAGATATCTTTAACAAGGGTTTAAGCCCTGGTGATGATATCATGGAGCAGCTTTATTTCTTAGATCCTAAGACTTTAGATTTAGTAGAAAGAATGTCATCTGCCTATTCTAAGGTGGTAACTCCAGATGATTTCAAAGCTATCGCAGCTATCATGAGTGAACATCTTGCAGAAAAGACACCTATTCTAAAGGATTTCACCAAATTCTTTGGCAGACTTGCTGAAGAGTATCTGTCTAATGCAAAACCTTCTAAGAGTGACTTTGATTGGCAAACAATAGGTAAAGTTACTTTATTGGGTAATAGAAAGAAAGGTTACGTGTTACCAAATAGAGTTAGTGAAATCCTTGGTATAAAAGTTGGAGAACCAATCTCTGAGAAAGCTTTAAAGCGCTTTGGTTTTTGGAAGCCAGATGGTACTTTAAGTCAAATCATTTATGGTGTCAAGAACCCTAATGATAGAAGAACTGGTGCTAAATATTTCAAAGTCAGTATTGCACAAGTTAAAGATTTTTATGAATTCGAGTTGTTTTATGCTAACAAGCTTCCTAAGAGTTGGACGAATGTTCCTTGGGTTAATTTCGACGGTAAAATATTAGAACAGAATTTTACGCAATCTTTTGAAGAACGTCTTACATATAGAGACCAATTTGGTAACTGGACTACTAACATTCTACAAGTACCTCAAAAGACAGAAGCAACATGGTGGGAACAGGTTATTAATAAGTCTGGTAAAATTAATGACATAGCAGATACTACTAAAGCCAGGACCGCTTATGCTGTTAATGGCAACCATTCTAATGATGCTACACTTGTTAAAAACTTCCATTTGTGGGGTAGAAATAATAAAGTAGAGACTGCAACTATCCATGATGCCTTCTTTACGAATATAACAGATATGTTAGCAGGAAGGAAAGCTCTTAAAGAACTTTATGCAAAGAGTTTAAAAGCAAACGTAATAGAAGCAGTCTTAGATGAAATGTTAGCTAGAGGTCTACCTAAAAGAATTTATGATCAATATATGGAAGAGGCGATTTCTAAAGGTTTGATTCCTATTCCCGGTAAATCAAAAATAGGAGATCGAGTTCTTACAGAAAGCGATATACTTAAAATAGAAGATGTTTTACAGGATGTCAATGAAAATTTTGAAGATGATTACGGATGGTACGGTGTCGGTTGAAACTGGCCCGTTAAATTAACCCAGGTGTGTAATGATTTACACTATGGTTTTTTTGGATAAAGATTGTATCTTTATTCTCATGAGTTGTACTCAAAGGTGTTATTATGACTGATTCGACTGACCAGAATACAGACGGCCAAGATACGTCAGAGTCTAACAAGACTGCAACAAAACCTCCTCACACTGATCAGGACATGATCGAGAAGCTCGTTAAGGAGCGTGCTGAGGCAGAGTTGAAGCCTATCAAGGAAAAGCTTGATAGTGCTTTCTCGCAGAGGGACGAGGCTCTTCGTAAAGTGGCTGAATTCGAGAAGTCTCAGCGTGAAGCTGAAATCGCTCGACTTAAAGCTGAAGGTAAGGAAAAGGAAGCTTTTGAAAAGCAAATAGCTGAAGAACGTGCAGCGCGTGAAGTTTTAGAAAGACAGAATATTGAATTATCACGCAATGTCGAAGTCCGAGCCGCTCTCACAGGGTTGAGTTTCCGTAATGCGAAAGCCACTGATATGGCCTTCCAGGAAGTCGTGGGGCAACTTGTTCGTAATGAACAGGGTACTTGGGTTCATCGTTCTGGCATATCCATTTCGGATTTTGTAAAGGCATTTGTTGAAGAGGAAGATAATGCTTTCTTATTTGCAGCAAAGAAATCTTCTGGATCTGGTAGTGGATCTCCCGCTAATAAAGGTGGATCTCCTGCTGGTAGAGAGGGATCGTTATTCGCGAAATCCCAGGCAGAGGTCTTAAAGATGGCTTCGGAAGGTAAACTTCCGAATCAACAAAAAACTTAAGGAATTAAAAGATGGCTGGTTTTATTACGAATCTCACTGGCGCTACTGAGTATGCTCTGCAGTCTGCCTTGAGTGCTTATACTGACGAAGCCTACATGTCAGCTAAGAAGCTGTCGGGCACAGGCATTGTTGGTGATAATCCGCTTATTGATACTGGTACAGAAACGTTCGTTGGTCAGCTGCGTTGGTTTAAGCCGTTGACGATGAACATCAACGTTGCCTCGCTTGATACTTCGACTGATGGTACGACTTCGAGCTATAGCTCGGACTACCTGAAGTACATCAAGTCGGTCCGTACCTACGGTGCTTCGAAGGTGAACATGCAGGAAGTCGTCACGCAGGTTGACGGTCTTGCTAAGTTTGCTCGTGACTTTGCTGAAGTTCGTGCGCAAGACGAGCATAATGCTCTTCTGTCTGTCCTCAAGGGCGTTGCTATTTCTGAAGCCCTGAATGGTGGTGGTACGGCTGGTGGCGGCACTGGTCTTGGTGGTCAGTCGTGGACAAGCGATCCGGAAGACAAGAAGTACGGCTTCTATGTCGATATGGGTTCTGCTAAGCTCGTTAATAAGATTGGCTATGAAAGCAACGGTTCTACGGCTAATGCTGCTTATGTTGGTGCTTCGCGTGCTGAAGGCTTCCTGGAAGCTTTCGGTAAGGCGTGGAAGGACTACGAACCTGCGTATGCCTATCTCGTTACGTCGCCTGAAGTTATGGCTTCTCTGCGTACTGCGAATCTTGTTGATTCGACCAAGATCACGGAAGGCAATATCGACTTCGAGACGATCTTTGGTGGTAAGTTCCGCCTGATCCAGACGCGTGCTAACCAGAGCCTCTCGGCTACTGAATTAGACCGTATCGGTGATGGTGCTGGCGTTAGCATTACGGGTACAAAGACTTCGTTCTTAGTGCTTCCGGGTGCTATCGCTATGAAGCCCCTGTCTGTTCCTGTTCCTGTTGAAATTGATCGTGCGGCTGCTGCCTATAAGGGCGGTGGTACGACTTCGATCTGGTATCGTTGGGGTTATGTGTTAGCGCCTGCCGGTTACGATTGGGCTGGTCCTGAGACTGCGTTCCCGGATGATGCGGGATATATGCAGGTTAAGGAAAGCAGCACGTATAAGGCTCTTGCTTCCGTTACAGATACGACCGGTGCTGATAATACGGTTGGTGTGTGGAATCGTAAGGTTAAGAGTGCGCTCAGCTTAGGCATTCTGCCGATCTTCCATAGCTAATTAAGGAACACTTATGGCACTTGCAAAGGGCACTAATTCTTACGTTACGCGTGAAGAAGCCAATACATACTTTGGTGATCGTCTAGATGTGGATGCCTGGACCAGTGCTTCTGACTCTCAAAAAGATCAGTCATTGGTTACAGCAACACAGTTGTTGGATACTATGAATTGGACTGGAGTTGCCATAAGTGATTCTCAAGCTTTAGCTTTTCCGAGAAGCGGTACTTATTTCGATCCTAAATTAGGTTACACTGCAACATTATCGGAGACAGTTCCTACTAGAATCATCACTGCCACTTATGAATTAGCTTATCATCTTTTGAATAATGATGGACTTCTAGACAATACAGGCACGGTTACGAGCTTGGGTGTAGGACAGATTAGTCTTGAAATAAAATCAGAGGCAAGTCGTATTCCACAAACAGTACGCTCGCAGATTCGTCCTTTATTAGTCAACGGTGGTAGTGGGAATTGGTGGAGGGCTAATTAATGGGTTATAAAGCGCTAATTAATAAAAACGTGGCGAAGGCTTTTAATCTATTAAAGGACCTAGCTGAGGTTGTTGTCTTAGTTAAAAAGACCGGTGTTACATTTGATTTTACATCCTTGACCGCTGTAGAAAATAATACAGCAGGAATAATGACTAAAGCAGTCATTACAGATTCCAATAAAAGCGCTGAAGGTCATAATGTATTAACTAAAATCATGCTATTCAAGACTCAGGATATTGGTAATATCACCTTGTATGATAAGGTAGAGTATGGTGGCATCACTTGGTCTATTGGTCCTATAATTACTTCTGATAATTTTATAACTATTGCTACAGTGCAGAAGGCGGTTTAAATGGGAAAATATTTAAACCTAGATCAAAACATACTAGCAATATTTGGATCTGCTTCTTGGTTGGATGAAGGGATTTCCGTGTATCCTGTAAATTTTGTTGCAATGAATGCAGGTAGCGAGTTTTTAAAGGTGTCTGTAATTCCTAGTGGTTCTGGAGTCAACTTGAATTCAGTCTCTGGAGTTATGATTGTTGACATCTTTGTAGCATCTGGCACGGGTCCTAGCAGAGCATCTGAAATCGCTGATAAGTTAGATACTTATCTATCTGGAAACGCCATATCGCCCGCTGCTGGAGTTTCAATCCAATTGGGTTCAAGCTCAGTAAGGCCATTAGGTTTAGATCCAGATAATTCGTCCTTGTATAGGACCTCTTATACGATTCCATTTAATTACTTTGAGGTCATGTAATGGCACATATTAGTTCAATTGGTGCAGGTCTGTATTCAGACTTGGCTATTTGCGTAGCTTCTGGAGTGAATGCTGTTCCAGCTTCTCCGGAAGTAGGAACAAGCTGGGCAGCACATTTTGCTACCGAAGCAGCTTATGATTCTTCTACCGCTACTGCTGGTATCTTTAAACGTATTACAAATGTTCGTGAGTTTCCTCAAATGGGTACTCCTCCGAATATTGTTAACGTTCCTATCTATGGTTCGAAGACATCACGTCAGGTACAAGGCCAGGCCGACGCTCCTAGCTTTGAAGTGACATTAAACTTTATTCCAGAATTCTGGCGTAATGAAACTAACTACCTTGGCAAGTGGATTGGTAATGGTACTCTTTATTTATTCCGCTTTGCTCTGTTAAATGCTCTTCCCGCTAACTATGCTTCTACTGCTTCCACAGGTATGGGTGGTGCTGGTACAGTTCAGAACTCCCTTTACTATTGGGCGGGTAAGTTAGAAGCATTGCAGATTAACCCGCAACTTACAGATGCCAATACAGCCATTCTGACGATTTCGATTCAGAGTGACTTCTATGGCGCGTTTACGTCGTAAGGAATCACATCAATGACTCATATTAATACAATTGGTGTTGGTTTATATTCTGACGTTGCCTACAGCACAGACCTTACGACAGGTGCTTGGACACTTGATAAGGCACAGTCTCTGACTACTTTTACTGAAGCTAACTGGAAGGCATTATTCCAAACGGAAGTTGCAGTGAACGTTGCAGGTGGTATTACGGGTAAATTTAGGCGTATTACTAATATTCGTGAAATGCCTCAAATGGGTACTCCTCCGAATATTGTGAATGTGCCTAATTATGGTGGTAAAGTTTCTAAGCAGATTCAGGGTCAAGCTGATTCACCTACTTTTGAAATTACCATGAATTTCGTTCCTCAAGACTGGATCACTTCAGCTAATTATTTAGGTGAATATGTTGGTAAGAGCTCTGCTTGGCCTTTCCGTTTCACTTTACTAAACGCCGATCCCACTACATCAGGCGCTACAAAGTATGCTAGTTTGACCGGTTCTGGTTTAGCGACCGTACAAAATACTCAGTATTTCTTTGGTGGTAAATTAGAAGCTTTACAAATCAATCCTCAATTGACTGATTCGAATACAGCAATTCTTACTATTTCTTTACAGACAGAGCTTTGGGGACCGTTCACGAACGATATGTCATAATATCATTATAATCTTGATGGGGTTAGCGGGGTCCGGCTAACTTAAATGTGAAGACCTAAAAGTCCGCCCATTTTTTATGGAAGTAGTATGGAACAGAAACAAGAAAAGCCGTTTAGTATGGGGTTCGTTCTTCGGACAACAGCTAAGCATATGCGCAAGAGTATCGATATCAGCATTCGTAAAACCTTTGATAGGGTTGAGGAATTTGAAGGTAATCGTGAGAAGTCAGAAGAAGTCTTTAGGACGCTTTCTTTCTTGCACACGTGGAGGAAAGAGTTAGATGACTTCCAAGCTACCAATTCCGAAAATTTCAAAGGTGAGTAAAATGGCTGAATCAACTGGTATTAAGGGTTTAGTTGGTCGTAAGGTTAAGAAGACAGTAAAATTCTTAGACTCAGATATTGTTATTACAAAGTTGCAAGTATCTGAAGTTTTAGCCATTCAAGCTTTAGCTCGTAAGAAGCCTGAAGAAGGTGAACCTGTCGATGATTTAGAAGTTCTTCGTACTGTCATTCGTGCCTCTGCTGAAGGTGGTGCTGATTTGTCAGATGAAGATTTTACCAAGTTTCCGATTGATGATTTAGGAAAGCTTTCCGAAGCAATCATGCAATTTTCTGGACTTGGTAAAGACCAGGGAAAATAGAGCTCTCAGATGATGAATTGGCAATTTATGAACTTGCCTATCATCTGGGAAAAGACGTAGAAGATATTTTAGAAATGCCTTACGATCGTTTTATTGGCTGGATGACATATTTTGAAAAACGTCCTGTCGATTGGCGTGGAGATCTACAAGCTGCTTTAATTATGCAGGCACAAGGTGTTAAGGATCCTCCTTGGAAAATATTTGATTCACTTAGATCTATCTTTAATAAGAAAAATCCATTAACAGATACCTTGAGAGGTTCCAAAGTATTTCATTTACTTGGTCTCGCCAAAGGTGGTGAAAAACTTAATCTTTGGAAGGAAGAGGATTTGGAATGAAGCTTAAGATTAGTGTTTTAAATATTAGAAAAGAATTTGAAAAATTAACTTCTAAAAGAAAAGCTGCTGCTGACTTGCAAGCAGTAAGTACAGTAAGAAGCTTAACTGGAGAGCTAGTTTCTGCAACTCCTATAGACACTGGTGCAGCTCAAGAAGCATGGACAGTAGAAAGGTCACCTTATGGATTTAATATCCGTAATAGTGTTCCTTATATTCAATACCTCAATCATGGTTCATCCAAACAAGCACCAAGTCATTTCATCGAGTTTATCGCATTAAGGTATGGGAAGCCATTAGGCACGATCGTGGAAGAAGATAGGTAATTTTAATACCCAGGATATCAATAAAGGTATCCTGGGTTAAAATTTAAAAGGAAAGAATATGGCAATTGTTTTAAAAACAATTTCCGATTCAAAAGAAGCTCAAACAGACCTTGCCAAGCTACGCAAATCCGTAGATGATATTAAGACGAGTACGGACCGAGTCTCCAAGAATTTCGGGAATTTTGCTAAGATATTCGCTACAGGTTTAGCAGTAACAGCAGCTGCCAAAGCTGTGATGGGTTATTCAGATAGGGTTACCACATTAAACAATAAACTTAAAGTAAGTACTGATAGCCAAGAAGACTTTAATTATGCCTTAGGAGAAGTGCGACGTATTGCTATGTCAAGTCGTACATCCTTGTATGATACTGGTAATCTTTATTCTAAGCTATCTCGTGCAAGTAGACAATTTGGTGCTACCCAAAAAGAAGTAGCAATTGTTACAGAAGCTGTTACGAAATCTATTAGATTATCTGGTGCAACAGCTGCTGAAGCCTCATCGACAATTTTACAATTCGGTCAGGCAATGCAATCATCCATTCTTGCGGGTGACGAACTTAGATCCTTAAGAGAAAATGCTCCAGTACTATTAGAAGCTATTGCAAGAGCACTTAAGGTAAATGTTGGTGCCTTAAAGCAGATGGGTGAGAAGGGCTTATTACCCTCAATAAAAATCTTCAAAGGTCTCTTAACGCAAGCTAAAAGCCTTAACGAAGAAGCTGGTATAATGAAAGTGACTTATGCTGAAGCCTTTCAAAATATCAAAAATTCTTTCTCAATTTTATTTCAGACAGCGCGTGCTGAAATGATGGATACTAATAAGACATTTGCTAAAACTATTAATGACTTTACAATGAAGGTTTTTGATTTCTCTTTAACTTTAGATCTACAAATTCTAAATTGGAAGCTTAGTTTCTTATTATTTGTACATACTGTAAAAGCTTACTTCACAGATCTTTGGGGTAATGTTGCCGGAGGTCTAGGAAAAGTAAAAACCAAATTTTCCGAAATTTTCAGTGGTGTAACCTCTATTTTTAAGAAGGGTGACAATACTGTTAAGACTCAAGATTACTTCCCAGATTTGGATAAGTCTGCTGAGACTGTCAAAGGATGGGGTGATAGAGTCTATGGCTATTTCGCAGATCTGTACGACAGGTTAGTAGGTCATTCGATTGTTCCCGACTTAATAGATGCCATTACAATATTATTTGAATTTCTGGTAAGAAAGCCTTTGATGTATGTAAAAGACTTCGTCAAAGCCGTCAATATCTCTTTTGGCAAATTAAGTATTGGTGCTTCATTAGCTACAGGCCTCATAATACTTTATAAGTATCATAAAGGATTAGCAAAGATAGCAATAGCTGCAGCTGCTGTTGCTGCCTCATTTTCTTTACTTCGTTATCTTAAAACAGATAAAATGAAGTTGAGAATTGAAAATGTTAAGGATAATGTCAAAGAAAGAAATGAAAAGATAAAGGTTGACATTTCAGAAAGATGGTCTAAATTCAAAGAAAGTTTTAATGAATCTAAGACTGGTAAAGCCTTCAACTATTCTTTATTCGGGAGAAGTATAAAACAAGCATTAGGTATTAAGGATCGTTTCCCTGGTGAAATAATGGGGCAAAAGATTGATACCAATGCTTATGTTGGTCGTGGTCCTCAAAGAATGGAAGAGAGTCGTTTTGTTGGTCATGATTTCCTTAATGCTTTTCCTAAGAAATATCAAACACCTATTCTATTAGGTTTTGCAGCTATCTTCGCAGCAGCCATTGTTAAAGCTTTTAAGGCAGGTCCAGTTAGGACTGGCTTATTAGCTGCATTGGTTGTTGGTGCAACAACAGCTCAGAATAAGACTATTGATGCAAAGACTTATAGTGGTTCAGTATTTGGTGCATTACAGAGTATATCTAAGTTCTTTAATAACAAAGTACTTGGAAGCATGTTCTATGCAAAACCCAAAGAAGACTTAGTTCCTTGGAAACAAGACAATATAGCTAAAAGAACCTTTGATAGTCTTACAGGGCAAGTAGATAGTTTTGCCAAGGGTGTTAAATACGCCTTTAGTCAGAATCTATTTGGAGAAGGCTCTGGTAGTATTACAAATAACTTGAAGCAGTTTTTCTCATTACTTCTTAAGTTAGCTTTATTATTTAAAGCAGGCAGGGCCGCAATAGGTGGTTTCTTGGGAAAGGCTGCTACATATCCAACTCGTGCAGCTGTTAACTTCGCTAATAAAAGAGATCTTCTTGCTGCAAATAGACAAATAGTAAATGGTGAATTTGCTATTAAACAAGCAGAAGAAAGAATTAAAAAGTTATCGCAAAAAGGGGCATTAACTCCCGCTTTACAAAATAAACTTTTTGGAGATTTAGCTGGAGCTAAGACTGTACAAGGTGTTGCTGAAACTAATAGGAATACAATACAACAGCGAGTCGCTGAGAATCGCATGAATCTTCGCAGTGGTGTAATAAATGCCTCTGCGGGAATCGCCGGTGCTATTGGCTTTGGTGTTGCTTATCAATTTGGTGAAAAAGTTGCTGAAGGCATGGAGAATTCCCCTGCTTGGCAAAAGATTGCCACTACTATTGGTATTGCAATGGCTGGTCAAGCAGTAGCTGGTGCGATTGGTACTGCTATCGGTGTTGCATTAACTTCTGCCGCTGCAACTTTAGTATTGAAGTTTCTTGCCGTAGGTATTGCTGTATTTGCAGTTGGTTATATGGTTGGAGATTACTTAAAAGATAAAATCATAGAAGCCTGGGAAGCCTGTAAGCAATTCTTGGATGATTGGTGGAATGGTAGAACTAAACTTACTAATAATATACCTGGAGCTGTAGCTCAAAATGCTACTAACTTCGTACATCCCGTACTTGGTTTTGGCAATTCAGCTATAATGAATACTTTCGGAATAGGCGGCGGAGATAATACAGGACCAGGGGCTGAAAACTCTCCCAGAGCTAAATGGGAAGAATTTAAAGAGAATGTCTCAGCATTTGGTGAGAGTGCTTCAGCTTTTGGTGAACGTGCCGGAAAAGTCTTTTTAGATTTCGCAATGTCTCCTGCTGCTGCTTCTGATTTGAGAGGTACCTTTAGTGAAACACTTGAGAAGTCCAAAGTAGGAGTTCCTCAAGATATTGACTTTAGTACTGCACTCGAGAAAGCAAAAGTCAATATTTCTCAAGGTTCTTTCGAAGAAAAGAAGCTTATCCCAACAGTCGATGACCCTTTAAAAGATTTAGAGCCTCTCGCAGAAAAGGCGATATTTAGTTTAGAAAATCTTAATAATGCAATTCTTGCAACTCAAGATTTGAAAGGCTTTGAAAGAGTAAAAGCTTTCTTAGCAGCTTTCTTAGATCCTATGCTCTCTAAATTTGATAAAGCTACTGAACAAGACAGCGTAGTTACTGGCGATATAACACCTCCTTCCTTTGATGATGGCGATATTGAAAAGAAAACAAATTATAGAAAGCTCTTAGAATCTAATTTAGATGATACGCCTTACTTACAGCGTATTGCTGAAGCTGTTGAAAGAGCTGGTATTAAGAATGCAACACTTCAAGATGTTGAATCTCTTGGTACTAATGTAAATGCTTTTGTTCTTGCTGCTCTTGACAAAATTGAAAAGTTCCGAGCACTTGGTGATGATGATTCTTTAGCAATAGCTGATCAAACTACTGAAGATTTAGCAGAACATCTCCGTACACGCTTTTATAAACTGAAAATGGAAGGTAAAGCCTCTGAAGGTGTAGAATTAGAAGATAGTAAAGCTGTTACATTAAAAGATAAATTCGACTTAGTCTCTGGTATGATGTCTGAATTAGGGTTAACTTTTGAATCTTTTAGAGATTTAACCGTAGAGATTAGAACGAAATTAATTAGAGATGCTGATCGTTTAGCTGCAGCAGCGGATGCTATTGAAAAGGCACCTCCAAGAGGGGCAGAGTCAATCGCTTTAGGAAAGGCTTTTGATAAAGATCTTAAGGATTCCGTAGAATCAAATCTTGCCACATTAAGAGGCAGACGTCCTGGATATGAGCAATTCAGTGCTGAAGCAGCAAGAGCGCAAGTTGACTTTAGCCAAGCTGCTTATAATATGCTGGAAGGTACCCAACAGGGTGTATTAGAAGAATCCTTTAAGCAAATGGTCACAGCCATAGAAGATCAAAAGGATGAAACTAAGAAAGCTAATGCACAAAAGAGACTTCTAGAAATCGGTGCAAGAGTTGAGCAAATACGTAAAGCGGCTGAACGTAAAGGTACCATGACTGAAGCAGATGCTTTTGCATCTAAGTTCAATGAGCTTGGTATATCAATGGATAGATCGGCTTCCTTATTTATGAAGGCTGCTGATAAAGAAATCTTAAATAAGAAATTAGAAGTATACGATGAAAATACAAAGCGTATCGAAGATCCGAGTACCTCTGAAAATCTTCGTAGAAGCCTGATATTAGCCAATAATAAACTTGTCGAAGGAATGGCTGAATTTATTGAGAAGCGTTCCGACAAGTACAAAGCTTATGGTCAAGGTTTAGCTAAGCCATTCGTTGAATCTATCAAGGATGGTTTTAGCAATTCCTTTAAAGAAATGCTTAAAGGCCATATGACTCCTAAAGAAGCTCTTCAAGCAATTGCTGAAAGATTCATGGAATCCGTTATAGATACCTTTGTTGAAAGCATGACGCAGCGGTTATTTGATAATGATACTGTTAAGAAAGCTTTGGAAAGTTTAGGCGGTAGTATTGGTGATATATTTGCACCAGGTAAAGATGGCAAGGGTTCTAAATTATTACAAACCTTAGGATTACAAAAACCAGAAGCAGAGCCTATTTCGAAAGCCTCAGATCCTTATTGGGCTAATATGGAAGGCTTCTCAATGCACCCTGGTGTTACTCCTGCATTCAGTACAGAGGGGATGTTCAAGTTCGATCCTATATTGCATTCATCCATGCAACCAGAGAGTACATTTGGTAATCCTTTTGCCTCTAAGGATCCTTTTGCACAGTCTTTTTCTGATGTTAGCAATCCTATAAATACAGCCGCAGTTGGTCTTACCGAAGGTTTTAGCAATAAAGACATGTCTGATCAAATTACTAGTGAAATTGCTAAGAGTCGTGTGGTTGCTGAAAAGGGTGTCACAGAGACTTCTACAGGGTTATCTGGAGTACAGACTGGCGTTGCCATGGGTGCTAGTATTGCTGGAATGGCACTTATGCAAAGTAAAAACCAAGCTGTTCAGCTTATTGGTGTTTTACTACAAGGCTTTGCAATGCTTGCTATGGCTGGTGCATTTGGTGCAACTGGTGGTCTTCTCAAGGGTCCTGGAACTGGTACGTCCGATAGTATCATGGCACACTTATCTGCCGGTGAATTCGTTGTTAATGCTAAAGCAACTAAGAAACACTTAAAGACACTTACTGCAATAAACTCTGGTAAGAATATTCGCAAGTTTGCTTCTGGTGGACTTGTCTCTACAGGCATGTTAACAACGCCAACACTTCAACCAATAAGCCAAAAGAATACTAATAATATTAGTAATCAGCAAGTTATAAATCTTACTGTTACTGGTGATATCTCTCGTCAAACACGTAGTGAAATTCTTCAGATGCTGCCTACTATTGCAGATGGTGTTAATTTGCAAAACAAAGAGAAAGGTTACCGTTACACATAAGGAATAATACATGTATGGTATCTATGATGGTGGAGTGCTTATTGCGAAGTTTGTAGCACCTATGGCTGTTCGCAGTAATCACCCTGTTTTCACCACGGATACCCTTAGTTTAAGTAGGCTTATAAGCCGGAGAACGGCTCAACGATGGGAGATCGAAACCCGTCTTGAGCCGCTCTCTAATTCTGCACAAGACTTATTTGTGCATTTAGTCACTAAAGGGTATTCTTCAACATTCACGATTCTAACTCCACAAAATTATGGAGCTCTTCAAGCGAGAACTTCTACAAGTACTCCAACTACAACGGGTACTGCAAATGCAAATGCTAGTATTGCTGTAATAGCTACGGGCACTAATACCGGATTGATTCCTAAAGGAACTTTCTTTAAATTTTCTAATCCTGGTCATTCAAAAGTTTACATGACGACTGCAAATATTACTGATAGTACTCCTGGTCAAACAATAAATTTCTATCCTCCTTTAAAAACAAGTGTGCCGACGGGTACTACAATTATTTTCAAAGATGACGTTCAAATGACTTGCTATTATGATACTGATGTAATTTCCGGAATGGTATATACTGATGGTATCTTAATGGATATTGGACAAATTCGCATAGTGGAGGCTGTATGATTACATTTAGTACAGCAATGATTAATGCAATGTCAAACGCACCTGTTGATTATTTTCATTTAATCAAAATAACTAATGAGAATAATACAGTGACAAAAGCTGTAACGACTCATTGGGCCAATGTTACGATTAACAGTGTAACATATGTTGCAGATGGAAGTATTGTTAAATTAGATCCTCCTCAAACGACGACTACTGTAGATAGGGAACAGTATAAGTTTATTTTAGCTGATCCTTCTTTTACTGAAGCTGCTGCAGCAGAAGCAAGTTTAGTCGGTCATCGTGCAGAGATAAGAATAGGCTTTTTAGATCATGTATTTAAACAACCTTTAACCACTTTGACAGATACCCTTTTAATTTATTCTGGACGTATTGATGGTGCTGCATACAACATTAAAACAGATACGTTAGGTGAAAGCTTATTACAAATAACTTGTGCTAGTCCTCTTGCTGATTTAGACATGAAAAGAATGTTATATTGCAGTCGCGACTTTGTACGTGGCAGACGTCCAGATGATAGTTCTTGTGATCAAGTCTATGGTGGGTCTGGCATTCTTAATCTTAAGTGGGGTAAATCCTAATGTCATTTATAGCTGGTTATATTGCAATTGCCAGTTTAGTCATTTCGGTGGCTTCTGCTGGTTACTCCATGCTTCAAGCAAAGAAGCAAAAGGAAGCAGCCAAGAAGGCCGCCGAAGCACGACGTGGCTACGAAATTCCCATAGAAGGTGAAGCTACTAATCTTCCAATCGTTTATGGTCGAGCTAAAATTGGTGGCGCACGTGTTTATCATAACTCTACTGGCGGATTTGTATATGCAGATCCTAGCGGTTATGTAAGCAAGATGTTTTTGAGTGGTTACAATAGCGCATATGATACTAATGATTACGAATTTAGAGTCTTAGGTCCTAGAGGTGTTTATCAAACTCTCTCTGTAAATAACAATTATTCTACTGAGTTAACTCAAAGTTATTCTGGTAAAAAGAATGAATTTTTGTATTTTCAACAAGCCTTATGCCAAGGTCCTATTTATAAGACACATGATGTCATTATCGATGAAGCAAAATTTTTAGATGATCCTTCATTGGGAACAGATCAATATCGATCTGCTGTAAATAAGATTGAAGCTGCCTTACGAATCGATATGCATAATGGTTATTCTACTGGTGAATACGACCGTATTATGGCGGCTAACTTCGGAGAACGTGCTAAAGCACTTTTCTACGATGTTGCATATGCATCGGTTGTTATTAGATTAGATAGAAAGAATCCTCAATTTGCCAGTACTCCTTCACTTCAATTTTTAATAGAAGGTAAATTAATTAGAAAAGTTACAAGATCTGGAACGAATCCCAATTATACTTATACTCTGAATGCTAACTATGAATACTCTAACAACCCTGCATGGTGTTTGCTGGATTATTTGTTAGACAAATTATCAGGTAAAGGATTAGCGGAAGCAGATATTAACTTAGCAAGTTTTTATAATGGTGCTGCCATTTGTGATACTATAGTCCAATCTAATGTAACTGTTGGCGGAAAATTATATGAACCAACAGATCATATGGGCGGTGTTTTAGGTGGAAATTCTCTTGTACGTAATTTACCACTTTATGAATGTAATCTCATAGTAGATACGAAGAGGCCTATTAGAGAAAATATTGAAACTATTCTATCTACAATGGGTGATGCTCGTTTGATCTGGTCTCAAGGACAGTATAAGTTAAGTGTATATTATCCTACTTCTAGTGCAGAAACTGCTGCATTATCTGTACTTACTCTGGATGATACCAATTTAGTATTAGATCAGGAAGTTGAAATTAATTGGCCTACATCAAGTGATAAATTAAACCATTGTATTGTACGTTTTGCAAATGAGTCTGAGAATTTTAAAGAAGATACCGCATCCTGGCCTACTAAATTAGAACCCTCCCTACCCCAAACTAAAACATTATTTGTTGGTTTGGGTGGCAGACGCTATCCTATGGGTGTATCTGCAAACGGTTGGGATGATGCTAAGAGTGGTGGCCCATTATTAAACAACTATTCTGTATGGAGTGATAATTCCCCAAATACTACTTTAGAATATAAATTTGTAATTGAAAAAGAGAATCATGGAAATCTTGTAATAGAATATGCTGCTGATGATACTTGCACTTGGTCTTTATACTCTATTACAATCGCTAATCAAACCGGTACTCTTATCGCCAGTGGAAATGCTAATGACAAATTAAAGAAATTTACTAACAATCAATTAACCACTACATACTTACCAGGAACCGAAGATAAGCTTTTCAGATTAGTAATTAACGGTGTAGATACCAGCTCTGAAACTGATGGTGATGAAGGAAATATAACTAAAGGACGTGGTGTTGCCTTAAGAATCTTAAAAGGTAATCTTATTGTATGGTCTACTAGAGAAGTTGCTTATACATCGTTCTATGAACGTACACTTGATAATACTGCTTATAGAACTTATTTTGCTGAAGATAATTACACAGAACTCGAAACAGAAATTTTCGCAGATGGTATTACAGATTATTACCATGCATTAGCTAAAGCAGAAGAAATGGTAAGAACATCTCA
>Ga0222713_10001917_pt1 | contig 22607 bp, 36 predicted proteins | sample C33_649DmetaG_FD_165061 | JGI IMG/M metagenome (GOLD analysis project Ga0222713, IMG submission 165061) | Estuarine water microbial communities from San Francisco Bay, California, United States - C33_649D | ecosystem: Environmental > Aquatic > Marine > Unclassified | place: USA: California...
GCGGGAGTCGAACCCGCGTCCAGAACACTTTTCTCTTTGCTTCATACAGCAATACTGTTATTTAACACTCTTCTATTGAGTTTGTCAACTTATATGTGTAGCGTGTTCAATTTACCTCCCAAATTACCTCTAGGAAATACATTGAATGCTAGGCTATATCGGACGATGTTAGATTCGTTAATACCAACACCGTGATACAAATGACTAGGAAACATAATCAATTCATTAGATTTTGGATAAATGCCCCAACCGTCAGCATTGAAGATGTTTAATCTACTTTGATCTTCGTGTGTTTGATAATTGAATTCAATGTCTATAACATTAGGCCAAAGATTGTAATAGCTCTTATCCTTTTCGAACACGATAGCACCAGACCGTTGATCAACATCTATGTAGTAGACTCCACTAATCAGGCTGTTTGAATGACGATGTGTGCCAGCAAAATCTGATTTACCGTGTCGATTAACCCAACTGTTTTCTATGGTAAATTTAACTTCTCTCGAACAGTCTAAGACTTCGTAGACAAAGTGTTCGATACCTTTAACAATGCGTTCTTTTAACAGGAACAGTTCTGGTTTTTCTAGCACATACTTGTCTACAGTATAATCTCCATTGTCCGCAGGCATTCGTTCATATTCTAATCCTAGAATGAAGTTATGTTCTTGGGAGGTTAATTGATCTAACTGTGTCTGATACAGAGGAATAGCGAAAAGTGGAGTGACTTGAAAATTCATAGGACGATCTCACTGTTTCCACCTTCGCCGATGATACCTCTAGGAAATACATTGAATGCTAGACTATAACGATCTTCTTTTGAAAGATTATCAGTTACGCTGTGATTTAAGATTGATGGAAATAGCAGTAGATCATTTACATTAGGATTTATAGCACAGTCTGTGTTATAATCTGTAGGTTTATCAAAATCTATACAGAATGTATCTCTCCATAGATTGTTGTGTGTTCGTTCTTTGTGGAAACAGATAGCACCCGAAGTAGCGTTGGTCTTGAGATAGTAAACTCCGCTGATCATGCTATTACTATGCCAATGGCTGGTATGATAACCTCCAGGCATAGATTTGTTTAACCAGCTGGTAGTTATTAACCATTGTTGCTTTCTAGAAACGCCTAGAACATCATAGACATATTCATCAACTTTTTCTTGTATCTGCTTTTTTAATCCGGCAAACTGAGGTTGATCTAAGAAATGACGTTTGGGTGTTTCTAAGTGTGTGGGTGCCGAATCGTCAAAGTGGCTAAACTCCGAATTTATCAATATCTTTTCTACGATAGGATCTGGTCCTTTGATAGCCGTGTGATATACCGGAATTGGAAATAGATTGTGCATCTGATAGGTCATTTTAACCACCCTATCTTTTCACCAGCGACTTTTCTACGGTCATGTTCCTCTACTGAATTAGGGAATCTCCAAGCCCATATCGCTACTAATGCCATGAATACTGCTGTACTGATAATGCCTATAGGTTTCACTCCGCTGACGGTCATGATGATTAAACTGGTGCTCATCATTGCCAGCATAAAGTATTTCATCTTTTGCGGAAATACCCGTTTGGTATTCCAGTTGGTCAAGAATGGACCAAACAGTTTATGATTATAGATCCAACGATGCATGCGTTCGCTGCCTTTGCTGAAACAGTAGGCTGCGAATACCACAAACGGGCTATAAGGGATGCCAGGAGTGACAACTCCTATGTAGGCCATTCCTAGGCTAAGGAAGCCTAATATATTCCAAAACAATTTTTTCATTAATCACCTACGCAGATATCTTGGAAGCCTGTTCTTATCGCAGGTCCCTGTGCTGTTAAATCACTTTCTCTGGCAATGCCTTTGCCGTTAACTAATACACTTCGAGAAGAAGTAGTCACAGCGTTACCGGACGCTGTTATCGATCCTTCGAAACAGATGCCGTTGAAGTCGATGCGGACGTCTAGAGATCCTGAAACTAGCACAGAATCTGCTGCGTCATTTTGTATACGTGCTGGCGCTTTTCCATTCATATGTTGACTTTAGAGATTTTTTTGAGTTTCGGCTTCGGTTCTAGCTGCTTCGCCTTCGGGATCGGCCGCTTTTGATTTAAACAATGTTTTAAAATTATTGCTGATCGTAGCATAGCTTGGCAATAGATCGTAGGCATAATTGGCAGCACCTGTGATGGCTCTCGATGCCGTGGCATTTACTAATCCTACAGTAGATGCCTGTGCGTAAAGATTAGAACCTGCTCTTATATTCGATTCTACTAGTTCTGAAAAATTAGCTTCTGTGACTACTACTTTTGGAATTTTGTTTCTATCTAGAGCTTGCTGCGTGGCTTCTTTATCGAAAGCATTTTTCTGCATCTGATCCATCGATGTTAGGGTCTGGATGGCCACTCCAGTGTTAATCGACGAAGCGATTCCTGATAGTTGTTGAGCTATCACACTCATAGCAGCTAGACCTTCACCTTGTTTCTTATTGCCATCGATATCCATTCCTGCCGATGCTCTTAATGCTCCGACTGTCCTAAATCCAGAATTAGCAACTGAACCGACAACATTCGAAGCAGCGGCTCCAAACATTTCGTCATTCATAACATCAGTTAGTTGTTCTACGGCTGTTCTTAAATTGTTAATAGCTGTGGTTAGATTTTCAAACTCTATTGTATAGTCAAAGGCAATAAATTTACCGCTGCCATTGTTCCACTGTTCTTCTTTTAATGCCATCTATATCTCCCAAATCTAACAGTATTTACACCAGCTTGATTCCGGTAGTTGACTGAATGAATTGATCAGCGAACTGCTTATCTGTGGCTTCTGCTACTGCCACGGTAGCCTTGAAAATCTTGACATCTTTGTCAGGATTTACGGTGAACAAATAGGGCATCAAACCAGGGCCCTGCTGCCCCATGCCGATCACCATTGGACGGCTCAATTTGTAATATAGCGGACCATCTTCTACTAGTTTGGCTACTATTTCCTCACCGCTTGTGAGTTTTAGGGTGATCACTTCACCTTCTGTAACACCTCTGTCTATTAGCATATTAACCCTGTAAATGTTTTTTTAATTCTATAAATCCACCAACCAATTGGTCGTCTAAAAAGATCTGCGGAACTGTCCTTGCCGTAGGTACCGCTTCTAACAAATCTTCTTTGGTGTAACCGTCACCGATTTTACGTTCTTCAAATTGTATTCCTTTGTGTGTCAACAATGCTTTTGCTTGATCACAGAAGGGACAGTTATACTTACTCCATACGATAGCTTTCATAAAATTTCCTTAGATTGTTGGTAACGCATCGTAATCGATGCTGTCGCTCATAACGCCAATAACATAATTAGTTGACTCGCTTTCCTGTAGAGCAGTCTGCTTCTTGCTGGTATCACTGTGTTTGTTGAACCAAGGAATAGGAGTGGTTTTAGGAGCAGGAGATTGATATTTAATACCTATTTCTTTTAGGGCATTAAAAGCGGTATAGTCAACGAAGTCTTTTAAGATCTGAGAATTTAAACCGATCACTGGACCTTTCTTGAATAGATAATCAGCCCATTCTTTTTCTTCTCGTATTACATCTAGATATAGTTGATATACTTCGGCTTCACATTCTTGCTTGGCTTTAGCAAATCTAGGATCTTCCTTGACTGCTTGATTGATAAGCCAAGCTGTCCATCCTTTGTGTAGCAATTCATCCTGTAAGATTAGGCTGATGATATTACCGTTGCCAATGAAGATCTTGTTCTCGACCATGGCTAAACTTGTAGCGAACGATACCATAAATCGGAATGCCTCAAGAGCATAACTGGCGTTTAGTGCCAGCCATATTGCTTGGATGTGTACTTCTTCGCGAACCATACCTGTCATTTCGCTACTTAATTCTTTGTGACAATTAATTCTATGTAAATCATCATAATACTTGCCTACACTACTGGCCATATCAACGATCTCTTTAGTATCGTGGATTGTATTGAATACTTCTTTAGGTACATTATAGATGTTACGGATAATGTGGCTGTATGAGCGGCTGTGAATATTTGTTTCAAAAAATGTCCAGTTGTAGACTAGACTTTCGAGTTCGGGTAGACTTACTACAGGGGTAAAGATTTGACTCGGCCCTCGGCCTTGTATACTATCCAAGGCAGTTTGACGTAACAGGTTACTAGTGAAGATATGCTTGACTGCTTCGCTAGCTTCTTTGAAATCGTTAGCATCTTTAGTTAAGCTGATTTCTTCCGGTACCCAAAAGAAACCACGTGCTGTTTTTTCAAAATCAACGATCTTATTGTATTTGACTTCTTCAAATCGTTGGATAGTAACTGGACCTGCTGGATCTAGAAACATCTTACGATTTAGATAGTCTGTCTTCGTGTGTAGATTATATTGGTGTTTGCTCATAGTTTACATGCCTCGCAATCTTCTTCTGAATCAATTTCTATTTCTTTGTATTCTTGTTTAGATACTTCTTCATCTTCTACTTTAGAACCACTCTTGTTAATTAGGCTGTAATAGAAGGTTTTCAATCCCCATACATGTGCCTGCATGAGATTTTTAGCAATCAGTGTAGTAGGAACTTTTCTATCTGCGAAATATGCTGGATTATAAAAAGTATTTGTTGAAATGCTCTGGTCAACATAGGCCGCAAGTACAGCCGCAGTTTTTAAGTAACCGTCACAGTCTTTCTGTTCCCACATCATTTGATACTTGTTCTTAAGTTTATGATACTCTGGAACAACCTGTACAAATGATCCTGCTTTTGATTCCTTGACACTAATTAGACTCATTGGCATTTCTATTCCATTAGTACTATTAATAACAACACTACTAGACTCCACTGGAGCAATAGCCATAAGAGTAGCATTTCGTACACCATGTTGTTTCATCTCCTTACGTAGACTTTCCCAATCTAATTCAGGACTAAAGTCTGCTAGTTCGTTAACGCCCTTAGCACGTAGTTCCCAAGGAAACATCCCTTGACCGTATCGGGTATGTGAGCTATGCTGACAAGCACCTCTTTCTTTGGCCAATTCAACAGTTGCTTCTGTTAGATAAAATGCCTGATGCTCCATCCATGTTTTAACTTCTTGTAAGGCATCTTTTTCTCCGTAACGTAAACTACGTTTGGCATGCCAGTAGGCTAAGTTAGTTACACCGATACCTAATGGTTGTATCTCGTCGTTGCTGAGTTTGCTCTGTATCGACAAGAAGTCTTGATAGTCAAGGATGTTACACAGGCTACGCTGTAGAATACGACAAGCTCTACGCATGTCCTCTGGGTTTCGGAACGATCCCCAGTTGATAGATCCCAGTGTACATAACGCTATGCGACCACTATCGTCGTCGAGTCGTTTAAAGGGACGTGTGGGTAATAGGATCTCACAGCACAAGTTACTCTGATATATCGTATGATATTCAGGATCAAAGGGTCCTTGATTCATTACATTATCAATGAACACCAAATAGATACGACCTGTATCTGTACGTTCTTTCAGTATACCACCCTTGAAAACTTCTTCAGCACTGATGACCTTTTTGCGTAGGTCTTTGCGTTTTTCATACTTGACATATAGCTCTTCGAAACGCTCAGTGTTTTGGTAAAATGCTTCAAATAAATCTGGTACTTCGTTAGGATCGAAGAATGTTATGTTTTCTTTGTTCTTGAATCTTCTCCAAAAGAAACTGCTTAGAACGACACCATAGTCCATATGGCGGACACGAGTTTCGTCTGTACCTTGATTGTTCTTAAGCACGATAAGATCATCAAATTGATAATGCCAAATAGGATAGAACACGGTAGCTGATGCGTTACGGATGCCGCCCTGCGAACATGAACGTAGATCACCAAACCATTTCTTGAGGAATGGAATCATGCCAGTGTGCATGATTTCTCCACCACGGATAGGACTACCCAACGGACGTAGTCTACCAATCTCTAAACCAATGCCAGCTCGCTTGCTGGCATACTTGGCCATCATCTCACCAGAAGCAAATATGCTATCCAGATCGTCGTCACTGCGGATAAGAACACAACTAGAAAACTGTTTAGTAGGAGTGCCGAGCCCAGCCAACACAGGTGTAGCAAGAGTAAACAGACCATCGGATGCTGCATTATAATATTCTTTAATGTAACGCATTCTCGCAGTATTCGGTTCTTCCTTATGAAAGACTGTAGCCGCTGCCACCATATATCTAATTTGTGGAGTTTCATAAATTTCCTTTGTCGCACGATTGCGTACCAAATATTTTTCAATCAGCTGTTCAATTGCCGCGTAACTATATTGTTCATCCTTTTCATGATCCAACATTTCATTCATTTTATCCCAGTCTGCTTCGCTGTACCATTCGAGTAGTTCTGGAGTATACAGACCGACTGCGACATTTTTCTTTACGATTTCGTAGAGGTGGGGAGGAGTGTATTGGCCATATACGTCCTTGCGTAGCATACTAAGGCGTTGTTTACCTGCTACGAATTGATAATTGGTGTGCCCAATGTCTGGATTGTGTTCAATGTCAATTAAATCAACAATCGCTCTCAGAGTAACAGCATCAATCTCTCTTGTGGTAATGCCGTCATAAAAATGCGGACTTGCTTTGATCTCAATCATCGATTGACTGACATCTGCTATTCCGCTGCACACTTTAGTGATCTGTGCCTGCCACTTTTCTAAGGTCAGTGGTTCCTTTGAACCGTCTCTCTTTAACACAATAATGCTGTCGTTCATTCTCGCCTCTGGTATTCTTTCTTTTATTAGTAAGGTAGTATTTATAACTTCTTCATACTGGCCAAATCTTATTAGATCCATGTGTAAGCTCGCCCACGTTAGTAACTTCTCTATGGAAAAGGTTCAACACATCGCGATCATTTATTACGACTATGTTTCTACCTTCCCCGGTAAACATAGACGTATGTATCTCTACTTTTTGGTCCTTAAAACGGTCAGTTAATGTCAAAGTATAACACATTCCTAAAGCAATAGCAAGGTCGTCGTATCGATTGTCAAGGATTAAATGCCACGGATCGGGCCATTTGGAGGGATTGTTTGGATCGAGGTATCGGCTAACGAATGGAGCGTGGCTCCAGAAGAGTGCTACATCCTCTAAGGGCTGTTCGGAACTTTCAAGCGACTGGCGAAATTCTTTCCAGACCTTGAGCCTAGAAGTTTGATCGAGATCAAACACTGTAACTTACTTTATACCTCAATGTATCCGGAACGAGATCGGCTGATGGACTCTTATAATCGACGATCATAGTTTCATTGCCGGGGATTACTGTGCTATTAGAAACCAAACGAACAGAAAATTCTACGGTTTCTGGTCTAGCATCACCGCAGGTACTGCTGTAACTGTCAGTGATTATTGGTGATGTGAGACCGTCTCCTACAATTATATCTAATTGTCCTGATCGAGCAGAACCATTAGTAAAAGTGATTGTGTAATCAAGTGTTGTATGGGAATTCAGTGATGAAAATATAATCAACGGAATAGGACCAAACGACACATATAAATTTTGACTTATTTCATCTGTAATGGTTACTCTGCTACCATTAACTACTTCAGAAACTGCTGATCGATCATCGTCTACAGCGATCGTGGTATAGGCAGCAGCATGTCTGTCAAATGAGCAGTCTAAAACATTATTATTGCCAATTTGGCCGAACATAATGATATTATCCGATGGTTCTGAAGGTGTAGCATCGCCGTTACCGCATTTGCGGAAACGACTTCTCGTTATCTTTACACTAGACCCGAAATCTGCTTTAAAGGCATATTCGGCGATCTCATTAAAAAAACAGTCATCTATGTACCAGTCGTTGGATTGATCTTCAACACCATTAAGTTCTATCGCCGCTCTTAATAATCTAAATTCGCAGGCCATGAAATTAATATTACTTCTTAGAGCATCTACTTGATCGAATTGTAATGCTCTATAACTCTTTTCAAACTTACAATTTTTAAAAGTAATGCTATCGACTACTGTTCCTATATTCTCAGTGTTAGAAGCATATACCATAGGATCCGTAGCAATGGCGTTAGCAGCGTCAGTTAATGTTTGTATAGTTCCTTGAAAAGTACATCTTTCAAATAGTCCATCTTTAAGACCAGTTAGATCAAAATGACCTGTGGTAAATCTAAATGAAATCTGTTTGAAAATAATATCGTGTGGTCGGTTAGTTGATAACCAACTTGCTGGCAATGCTCCGTCGGTGGTTGTGAGTGTTAGCTCAGTATCTTCAACGATGATAACAGCACCAACCTGTGATTCACCAATCATTGTTGTATATGATGGTATCGCTAACGGAGTAGCGATTCTATAGTGTCCGGTCGGGACAAATAGTTCTTTGCGGAACTCAGCATCCGTGTTTCTAAATAGCTCGTTCAGTGCGTTTTGGAAAGCTTCTGTATCATCAACGATACCGTTGCCTACAGCACCAAAGTCTTTGACGTTAACACGGTCATCGAGCTTGCTCTGTAGAGTTCTAAAAACTGATTTTGTAATGCTAGGTTCATTACGTGCGAATCGATAAGATTCGATAAGATCTAAAAGGTTATCCTGTTCTGTAAGGATCTTAGTATTTCCTACAGCAGGAGCACCTTCTGATACACTACCGTTACCGATGAATAATTCTTGAGTGTCGACGGCCCATGCTATTTCACCGCCTGATAGTTGCGGAATGCCGGATTCGCCGTTTTTGCGACCTCGTCTAACTTGGATTTTGCTAATCTGTACGACAGCCATAGATGATTTTCCCTTATATAGGATATTTATCTATTAGCAGCGTAGTATTCTTCTACCTTACCCAACCAGAGGTCTTGATATTTGTTAAAATCGCTGGGCCATAGATCAAACTGCTGATATTCGCAGGCTCTAGAACACATAAAAACATGTCCTTCGCGAATGTCAGTGCCGTAGACTTCATTATGTGCTAATATATAAGCTACTAGCTGTATCTTGTAATCTTCTACCCATTCTTCTTTTTTAGGCTTATTGGTCTGCTTGTAGTCACAGACGCTAGGATTGCCTTTGTAAACTGCTACTAGATCAGTGGTTCCGGAATACAAACCCGGAAAGTATAAACTCTGTTCCATAGCCCATACTTCGTTAACATCAGCAAGACCTTTTAGAATGATCTGATCTGCCATAGCATTGGCCTGTACATGTACAGGGGCGTTGCCTGGTTGTCTTTTCAGGCCGGCTATGAACCGTTCTAAGTTACTGTGCATTGCTGTGCCTACGCCAGCAGCTTCTGTAGTGATCTCTTTAGCTTTCTGTTCACCTACTCGTTTCTTCCATTCATTAAGTGCTGTCATGTCTTTAGTCGCACTAAGAATAGTTGTTACGCTAGGAAGACTTTCACCGTCAGGAGTCAGATAAACTCTTTTTTTCGTGACAGGATCATTGATCTGTTGACAGTTCTTGTATTGGAACTTTTCTACGAATGGGGGTGGATTGATGTTTTCGATTAGATTCATTTAGCAATTATAACAGATATTTGATGAAAATCAAATAGCCGCTTTTGCCAATTGTTTAGGTGCTGCGGAAGCGGCTGCTTGATTAACCTTCTCTTTAGATTTATCAATATCTGAGCCAGGCTCTTCCTTTTCTTGGCTTACGCCAGGAACTTTGAGATTAACTCCAGATGGATCAAAGTTTCTAACCAATCCTTTGACCATAGGATATTTGTCGTAGATTTTAGCAAAGGTAGATTGATTTAACTTAAGACCTTTTAGTTCAGGAAGTTGATTTAGGAATGCCCAGTTATAATTAGCAGCTTGGCCTTTACTAGCGGAGCGACCAATGAGGTTGTCTAACGCTAATTTTATCCTAACTGCGTATTCGTGTCCTGGATCGGAAGTATCGTCGAATTCATAAAGTCTCATCAAACACCTGCTGACTGTTTTATACCAGCGAGAGCAGTTTCTAAATCTTTGATACGATTTACCATATCCTGCTGAGATTTAACTGCCAATTGTTGTTGCTGTTGCTGTTGCTTCTGTTGCTGTGGAGTTATTTGTTGTTGATCTTGTTCTTGATCATTGCCACCTTGAGTAGCGGAACCGAATCCTTTTACTGCTCCGCCTACTGCTTGTCCTGCTAGGTTACCTACACCTCTGGCAGTGGCCTGGGCACCTTTGGCTAAGGCTCTACCTACTACAGGTGCTGCTTTGGCAACACCTTGACCAACTGCTTTGGTGGCCTGAACAGCACCTCGACCTATAGCAGAGGCAGCGGCACCAGCCCCACGTAAAGCAGCACTGCCGGCCATTGCGGCACCGCGAGCTAAAACACCTGCTCCAGCAGCAAGAGCCGGAAGAATTTCATCCAGCTTCTCTGCTTCTTGCTCTGATATAAATTCGTCGAGTTTCATTAACCTGCTAGAACTTTCAATAGTTGATTTTGTCTTTCAATGCTTTCACGTTTAGCACGACCCGCTTCTTCTGGTCCGCCTGCTGCTGGCTCTGCCGCAGCAAAATCATCTTCGGCTGGCATTGGTTCTCCGGCATTCAATTCGTCTGGGGCAGCTGGTTCAGCACCCATATCTGCCATTGGGTCAGCACCCATGTCTGCCTCAGGTTCAGCACCTAGCATGTCTGCGGGCTGTTCGTCACCTGATAGCACACGCACACCTGAACTTAATGCTTCACGTGTGGTCTTTAGGGTTTCAAGTGCTGCCTGGATAGCAGGAGCTACTTGGCTGACGAATGCCTTAGCCTGCTCTTGTCCCATCTCGTCACGGATAACATCGCCTAATTCTAGTAGTTGATCGTTTTCCATCTGTGCTAGGTCTTCAATCCAACGACCAACACGGTCGACCATTGATTTAGCAGTAACTACCGCACTGGCTTTGTCGGTAGCACTTTCTTTAACTTGAGTGTTCATTTCTTCTCCTGATTGGGTTTCTAGATTTCCTTCTGGGCTTTCCATAGCAACTTCCTCACGCTGCGAGATTTCTGAATTGATAGCATCTAGCATCCATTGAGCACGTGAATAATCTTCGTTCTCTACAGTCTCATTGAAACCGGAACTCTGCTTGAATTGATAAAGCTGTGTTCTTAGTCTATTGCGTGAATCTTCTAGTTGATCTAGTGAATAGTTTTCTAGGCTGATTCGCTGTCCGAAAGTTTTTTCGAAAGTTTCGTTGAGTTTTTTAGAGTCAGCTTTTTTAAAAATGTCTGTTGTTTTCATATTGGCCCATCCAGGATTATCATATATTTATTACTTATCCTGCCAAACTAAGGGCTTGTTTTTTCCAGTATTCGGCAGAGGATTTAGCATAGCCTAATCGGGCTAGATACATGTCGATACGGAACTGATCCTGCTCTTTGTGTGCTTTTGCTAAACGCTCTTTGAACATCTGATATTCTGCTAGGGCAGATCCAAATTTATTGTCTAACAATATCAGCTGATCTATCTTTTGCTGATATCTAAATTCGTCAATGGCTGTTAGATTAGCTACCTTAACTGCGACTTTGTTTAGCGATACATTAGGATAAATTAAGCGGTCCCTAAGATAGATGTTTTTAAGAGCACCCACACTTTCTATCAGCACAGGGCCAACAAGAATTCCCCTTTCTGTTTTCTTGGGTATGACTAGTTCTTGTTGTGTTAATTTCTTATTAACTTTGGCAATGACTGTATCAAGTCGTTGCTGTATATTTTTGGTCATAAAAAAAGGAACCTATGGTTCCTTATTTAAGTGTTGCTTTTTTACAGTCCAAAGAACTTGAGTATCAACGGAAGTGATAAATTTCCACTCCATCCTAGTCCTGCTACGAACGCTGCTCCTATAGCACCATAGAGCATCATCTTATCTTTGCTCTTTTCTACTGCGGCTACTTTACCTGCGAGTTCGTTGTGTTGAGCTGTCGATTCTGATCTCATCACAGCCAGTGTTTCAGTGAGTGTATCTCTGGTGCGATCTAGACAATCATGCATGTCTTTTACATCAACTTTTAAGTGATCAATCTTTTCATCTATGTGCTGTACCTTAGTTTCAAGCACACCTACTCGTTCTGCTACTGCGGCCATTTTAGGCTGTCTCCTGTATGTTAAGTCAAGGTCCGCTCCGGACATGTGCCTAAGTTAGAAAGCCTAATTGTTTGCCTGTATCTAGTATTTATCCAATCAATCCAATTTTTGAATTACGGTGTTGAATTTTTCACCTTTTGTTTTAAAAACAGCGATATCAAAGTTCGCTGTATTATTTAGCCCATCTATTATAGGAACGCCATCGAGATCATTGATCAGATGCCATACTGGATCAGTACCATCTAAAAAACTGTCTTCTCTTTCTGGTTCAAATTCATAGGTCCAGTATCGAGCACGGCCTTTGAATGGTTCAGGTAATCTGCCCTCGTCTACTTTAGGATCAAAGTCTGTGGCCACATTGGCTCTGAGACCAATAACCTGCATGACTGCGTTAAAATTGCTCTGCTGACCATGTTTGAGTTCATCAGTGTCGGCTCTAGAAGGTCTACTGCGAGTGATGTCTACTAATGTGGTTATTCGGTATCGGTTCATAATCTGCTATTATTTACGCAGATAAAAAAAGGCCGGAATAAATCCGGCCCTACTTCCCATCCCTAGGAAATATTATAGTGCTGGTTTGAATACTGCTTCAACAGTTACGGTAGCACCAGTTCCTGCTGCTGCGTCTGTAGTGTTAAATGTACCGCCAGAACCTTGTACACGGAAGAATACAACGTCAGTTGTTCCGCTTACAAAAGCTGAACCGTCTGCTGTACCAAAACCTGCTACAGTGAATGCATCACCTTGACCAGAAATCAAAGAACCACCTGAACCGCCTGGTAAAGTGATAGCATTGTAGATTGCTTTTAGGTTAGCATCGGTCATGTCAGTTAGAGCTACTTTAACGATGAGCTCGTGACCTGCGTCTGATTGGCTAATTACGTGTTTGTTGAAATTAGCTGCTACTGTTGTGCTTGTTAGATCTGCCATGATTTTCTCCTTATCTCGTAAATCGTGATCCCGCTCCGGGATCGGCATAGTATTTATATTGGTTCGGAGAAATCAGCTGATATCAGCGTGTTTTGGCACGATTTGCCGCAGTGAAGTGTAGTCTACGTACTAGTTTTGTCTTGCCGCCTTTGACATATCCTTCACCACCGGGTTGGCCATTGATACTGGCCTTAACATCAGACTGCTGTTGATCCAGCTGGCTAACGATGTCATCTTTAAGTGCCATCAATTGTTCTATAACAGCAAACACGGCTTCAAAAGCACCGGCATGTGATTTGATGTATCCCTGTATTTTAGCCTTCTTCGGAGCACTAACTTTGGGATCGCTGTTGACCCAATTTAGGAAACGTTTGTTTAGTTGAGAAAAGCTGCCTGTTTCTGTTTGTTCATTGACAAAGCGATAGAGTAAATTTTTAAAGTCACCCATTTTGTCAGCGGCCAGTTGATTGTCGTCTAACAGCTTATCAATCTCACCGGCACGGCCCGCAACATATTGTCGTAGAGATTTAAACTTGGCAGTATCTATGGTCGGCAGTTCGTTGGCTACCACTGGGGGTAATATCAGCACAGGTCCCTGTTGTTTGATGCCTTTTATAGGAAAACTTATTCCTGTAGAGTTACCTTCAAAATCTACATACTTGTGTACCACTACACCGCTCTGGCTGCGAGCTATCTGCTGTCCTACAGATGAATCTGCTGGAATATTATAAGTTACTGTGTTAGGTGTAAAGACAAAATCATTGTTTTTATCCTTAGGTGGTATTGTGTAGTAAAGCAAATCGCCTTTGAGATACCCACGGAAATTAGGTTCGACCATTTGAGCGAAATTGTTCCATATACCTTTCATAGAACTGGCAAACTGTTTACGTTGATCATTGACTTCTTTGCCTCTATTCAAGACCATGCTTTCTAAATCATCAGCACTGGTAACTTTTCCTTGATAACCTTTAGCACTAAATCCTGCTATGTCAGTTAACACAAATTCCCCGGCTTCGTTGCGTCCAAAAAAGATAGCCGGGCTTCCATCCCACTTGACTGTGACATCTTCGACGCTGTTAGCCATTGACTCTAGTTCGTCTAGAGATTCAAGGGCACCTTTAGATCCATCGATCACTATACGATCTTCAGGATGTGGCATCTCACGCCCTACTTTGGGCTTGTTGTCACTTTCGATTAAAAATTCAAATGCTCTCATCTGCAGATATCTATAATTTTACGCATCCAACCGATGCTTCCTGGTCTGAAACTTTCAAACGCTTCTTTGACTGGCAGCTCGATGCCCTGTCTTCCTAGTGTTTCTCTCGCTGCTGCGATCAGTTCTTCGTAGTTAGGCAGCTTCATGATGTAAGAAATGATAGCATCTACACTCTTAACATCCTTGACTGTGGCAGTCTGTCCTAATAACTGCTTGGCGATAACATTCCAGTCATCGCCGTTCTCCACTGGCTCTTCTGTATCTCCGTGTAGCAGACCAAACTTAGGGCTGTATTTGAAACCTCTAGCACGAGCCAGACTGCTGAGTACTATATGTCTATGTTCTCCGCGATACTGACCTTTACCACCTATCATAGATCCCTGTTGGAACTTGGGATTGACTGTGAGCATGAAATCTGTTTGACCAAACCCATTGGTCTGATCTCCTAGGATAGGAGTCCTGAAGTGTACATTATCGCCTGCGTCTTTGATCCAACCGTCGGTTTTTTTCGTACCCTTGTTAAAAATTTCTTCTTCCGGTACACCGTTAGATCTACACCAATCTGCTAATTTAGCGATCAAATCTTCTTTGGTAATTTCTCTAGCATCAACACTAAGGTCTAGATCGCCAGAACTGTTTAAATCAAATGTTCCGTCCGGATCTTCTTTACGACCAGTAGTCCCTAGCCACTTAATTGGTTTCTTGTCATCGGGATCTAGCTCTTTGGTAAAATCTAATCCAGTGATTTTTTCAATAAAGTCAACTGTTCCCGGAACATCCTTGGTAGCGATGCGTTGTGTTATCGGCTGTTTATCAGCGGTCTTGAATACGTTGCCGCCTTCGAATAAATCATTCATCATTGCTTTCTTCTAGTTTTCTTTTAGATTTTCGTGATTCGGCAATTTTACGTATGCCTCTAGTAAATTTAGCAGGGTCTTGTCCGCGGATAGCATTAAGCAATCTACGCTCAAGTTCATCAGCTATTTCTGGATCATACTGCTTTTTCATAGATTCTATTAAGTTGATAGCAGAATTAATAATATTGGTAGCTCTGCTTTCAATAACAGCTTCAGCGTTCCTAACAGAAGCAACTTGATTAAGTTCCTGCAGTATCGATCGTGTGCTTATTTTCATATTATTATTGGTCCTATGATATATTTAACCTATTTTACTATCTATCAGTAATTTCGTAAATATGCGATCGCACAACACTGGAGCTAAATACTCAGTAGAAACCATAAGTTACTATACACACTTACAGAGGAAAGTAAAATGCAAACCTTATCAAGGAAAATGCTAGCCATTTTAGAGCGACTAGCAGAGATGTTTCCATCTAGCTCTTATCAAGCCCGCTTAGACGAATATCTAAGCTCAAAAGGCATTACCGATGCCGCACAGTTAGAAAGCTATATCCAGCAGTTTAACTACAATTCTCACAAGGAAAATTTAATATGAAATCGTTTATCACTAGTTTCTTCTCTATTTTAGAGGGAATCGGCAGAGCCAAGGCCGCAACAACATTTGCTCGCATGGGCAGACACGACTTGGCTAAAGAAATTATGCTCAGGGATTGATTCGGTGAAATTTCACCATGTTGACTCTTGATTTACATCCGCTCGGCATATATAATAATACATACACAAACACACAAGGAGAAGTTATGTTTTCACCACACTTTTACATCGAATCTTTTCAAAATACTAAAAAACTTGTTGCTGATCAGATTTTCAAAGACCCTGCCCTAAACAAAGCGGCACACACATATATTGATTCACAAACACAATTTGCCAAGATGGCTGTTACTAACACTATCAATATGGCTAAGTATTCAGCAGATTCAGTATCCAAAGTACTGTTTCCGCAGAAGGAGCAGGCTTCAAAGGCTCCCTACAAAGTAGAAAAAGAAGCTAACTAAGACATACACACACAAAGGAGATTATTATGTCATTTGAAACACCAAAACTACCAGAAGTAAAATTCAACAAGAACGGATATGAAATCCGCACAGACATTCTTGGCATGGCTAAGGATCTAGTACAAACCGAGTACAGCGTTAAGTTCCAAGGTTGGGAAATGACAGCTGAACGCGATCAAAAGACTAATCAAATCGTTAGCAAGGTCAACATGCCTGAATTCCCAGGGTTAGACAAAGTTCTTGAAACCGCAGAAAAAATGTATAGTTTTGTTAACAGCGGTACAAAGAAGTAATATTATGTGCTGCGTAGCGGCTTAAAAGATTATATTAGTAGAATAGAAAGGGCCTTAGGGCCCTTTCTTATTGATCATGGTAGCAACAAGCCGCTGTCTAGGAGATGCTTCAGCAAACTGCCTAAATGATAGGCTAGAGTTTAGCCAATTAGATATTCTAGAAAATCTATATACATCAGTTTTATCATAATCATGAAAAATAGCAGGCAGATTTTCCCCCGTAATAAACAAAGAATTGCTGTCCGGCCAAAAGCCCGATATTTGATCAAGGATTTGATCAGTGACTTGGGGTATCACTAAAAAATGATATCGAGGAACTTTTAAATAATTCATTACAAACCATCTATCTCTCCCTGGATGTATTCTATATCTTGCTCCATGCGGGATAGCAACTAATGGGGTCATCCATTTATTGGTTCTTAACCAATGTTCATATAGCATTAGAATTTTTTCTATTCTATATAAGAATTCGTTTTTGGGAACTGCGCCTATATCTTTTTCCCAGAGATCCTTGATCAATATTTTATTTTGATCAAATAATTCGATATTGCCGCAGCTTTCATAAGAACAGAGTAACTTGGCATAGATTGATCCCATTCGAGTGGAATACTCATCTTCCTTGTTACTCTGCGACCATACGTAGGTTTTAGATAGTTCTAACTCCCTCACACTCACAGGAGTCATTACTGTTCCTGTTCTGCTTGCTTCTCGAATGTGAAATCGTCAAGATTAACGTCTGGATGTCTTTCGCGTAACTTGGCCACAGCATCTTCTTTACTATCTGCTACGATTCTGGCAGATCTTCCTGAAGGTGTGTGCGTTACCAAATAGGTTCCTGGACCGTCGTTGGCATCTTGTTCTGGTTTTTCTTCTTCTTTGGCTTCAGACGCATAGGAGTATGGCAGTCTATCTTTGATGTCAGCGATGGCTTTTGTAACATCATATCCGCCTGCTACGATATCTTTAGAGTTGGTTTTAATCTCTTCTGCTTTGCTTTGCATTGCTTTGATAATTTCTTTCATCAGCCCCGGGTATTTTTCTGAGAATGCTTTATCACCTCTAGAATAAGAAAGACTTTGATTACCGTTGTTCATTTGTCCAGTAGGAGCATGCATCTGCCATTTACCGTTTTCATCTTCTTGATTTTGTTTATCAAAAATACTAACGATCGGGCCTTCTGGAGCATAGCGTTCAAACCAACGTTGTCCAGAACTAGATCCTGTACAGAAGCTGGCATTGAAACCTGCTGCGTTGTTGAAGTTATAGCAAGCACCGTAGTTGTAGGGCAGTGTGATCAAGAACTGTTCGTTGTCAATTAATGTAGTTTCTTTCTTTTCACGTTTGTGTTTTTCGATAACTTCGGCATCTTTGATACGTCGAAGTTCTTCACGATAATCTCTACTTTGAATAATCTGTTGTATTTGACGTAGATTCTTAAACTTATTAAAGTCTTGATGTGGTTCTTTTAGCTTACCACGAATACTCAGTGCTTTCCAAGCACCTAGAGCATCACCACCTTCGCCGTTGATATCTTCGTAGTCAACAACACCATTGATGTATAAACGGGTCAGCCAATCGTCAAACTTACCATCTGCTGATAAGTCACCGTAATCAGTGGTTCTTAGAGAATCGTCTAGGAGATCGCTCCATAGGCGTAGAATCTTTTCATCACGTTTCTTAGATTCTTCTGGGTCTTCCTGTCCAACAGCTGATCTGAAAGTTGATAGGTCTAGGGCAGCTACTTTGTTCTTGGGCAATGAACTATCGTGACGCATGGCAATACCCAGCATCTTGATAGTTTTTGGATCTTTGATTTTAGCAGCTACATTAGCTTCTTGAAGATCTATTTTATTGAGTACTTGATCTAGTTTCATCCTGATATCAATGCCCTTTTAAAGAATGTTAAGATAGCTCCTATTTTTTTAGTGTCACCACCGGAAATATCCTTGAGTAACTGTCTAGGACCTTCTGAGAACTGTGATGAATACCCGCTACCATAACTTCTGGTTATGTTGCCGGTAGTTTCTGGATAATAATGACTGGCCGCCATTAGTACTGCTGTGTTAACGGCTGCTGAGATAAAGTCCGGCGAATCACCGGTTCCATTTTCAAGTGCTTCGAGCCCGTTCTGTAATCGTTCAATCCTGTCTAATTTCTTTTTGGCCTTTTCGAATGCGTCATTCTTGATCATGTTTGTGACATGGCCTTTGATGTCTGCCATGGCTGTTTGGATAGCTTTGGCCCACAAAGGTTTAAATTTCTTAACTAAAACTTCGTTGTTTATTTCTGTGGTATCCGCACCTCTTTGGGCGTCGGCACGTTTTTTCTGTTTGTCTTGGACTGCTGTGGTATTTTTACCAACATAGAATTTTTGTAGTTTGCCAATCTCACCTTTGAGGAAATCGATGATATTACCCCCTCTGCTATCTGTGGCAGTTTTTACTTCGCCACCAGCACTGGCTACCGCTTCATAACTACCTGTGTTGCCGCCTCTGGCTTTGATAGCACCCGTGCCTTTGGTTCCTTGTATGATTACCCAAGCACCCCTGTAGCTATCTTTTAGATCACTCCAAGATATCTTTTCTACCTGTCGATAATCTTGGTCGTGTGCTAGAGCCATATCCGAGTGAAGTTTCTTTATGACTTCTTGACCTCCAGGATTACCGGCAATCAATGAAATAGAAGTACTAGCTTCGTTGACATAGTCTTCAAGTAGTTGGGCAAAAATTTGGCAGCTTTCTAGACGCATTTTAGTTACACCATGTTTGTTTAGCATCGCCAAAGTATTCGCGAGCAAATCCGTTACGGATTAATTCGGCACGTAGACTAACACCATTTAGAATGATGTCTCCCAATACACGACCACCAAACTTATCCCATCCATAGAGAACGACCTGATGTTTTTGTGTAGTTGCAACTGCATTCTTAGTAAAGGCTGACGCGGCTTGTCCTCGCTGATCTTCAGAAGGGCATTGGGCTCTGTGTCCTTTTTCTGGGGTATCAACTCCAAATATTCTGATCGCAAGTTCCGGTTTAAGGGGTGCTGGTAGAAAGGGAGCTGCGATCACCACCGTATCGCCATCGCTTACGCGAAGAATTTTAGCATCGTAGGTTACACCTTGTGGTGTTTTCTGTGCGAATGCTAGCATAGGCACAGCAAGTAATAATAGTAGTAGTTTTTTCATCTCTCAGATCCAAATAAGATACTATATTTATACACTCTTTTCAGTGTACTCGGCCTTTTTCCAACCTAGTAGATATTCTGCTTTCCAATGGTTTTGATCAAATCCTGTATAGTTTCGCCATTGGTCTCGCTGGTTCCATATCCTACGAGCAGCATCGTGCCAGTCTGTATGTCGCACAACCCATTCAAAGTTTATCAATCTATTTTTAAAATGTTCGTAATCGTAGTTGTCATACTCAACATGGAGGACTTCGTAGACAGTGCCGTCATTTGCTATCGCATCTAAAGCAAAATCAAACCCCCATTTTCTGCGAGTCCTTAATAATAGATCTGCTGTAGGTATTGTGGATTTAAGTTGTCGTAGTTGCTGTTCTGCTTCCTTCTCATAGCTACATCGACATAAGAATAGACTATGATCAAGTATTAGATCTTTTACTGAATCTTCTAAGGTAAACCAAGGTTCCTGCCAACAGGTATGATTAAGCACAGGATAGTCGATGGGGAAATTCATAGCAGCATAGAACTTTTGCTCTGCTAGATTTAATTCAAATCCATCTTTGTCATAGTACTGAAAATCTGTAGTTTCTAAATCTTCAACTTGTTTGTTACAAGATGGATTTGACATCAAAGTTATTTGATGCCTGTGAAACATTTTACTTCTCTGCTTCAGATAGACAAATAGGACAATGACACTCGTTGCAGTCACAGCCCGATTCCATACAACTATTCCCACAGTGTTTGGGATGCCAACATTTACATTGTGGAACTAATTTCTGATATGCTTCGTTGTCGTCGATATAGTTTTCCATCATTCGCTCCTATCATCTTTCTTGTCCGGCTTTCCTGCTAGATATCCCGCTATGATACCTACTACGCCAGTGATAGCCATCTTTAATAATTCTATAACACCTTCGTCTGGTGCTCGGCCCGCTCTAAGTGCTGTAGAAAAATCAGCCACTACGATGAATACTAGGAGGAAAATTACTCCTCCTGTTAGTATCATAACAACTTTATCCCTGGGTGTCATTGTACTGCTTTTGTTAGCCCTTTTGGTGCGGTCTTATCACAAATCAATTGTGCAACGATAGGGCTAATAACTGATCCGATGAAGATGCCGACACCGGCAGGGGTAGCTAAACTAGCAGTCAATACTGTTGGGTTGCAAGTGGCAACCGCATTAACAATAACGGTATTCAAAAGTTTTTCATCGCAATTACCTTTAACACCCGGAATCAATAGAATTGACTTAGTGATAATACCGCCAACTTCTTTTGCCATTAAAGCATTACTTCCCTTTTTAACCATGTAAGAAACAAACGCTGTGCTGATAGCAGTAGAAGTTACAGTTCCCGGTTCAGCAGGTTCGGGTTTTGGTGTAAAGTATAAAACACAACCAGTGGTCAATGCCGCATTCAAACCGATGTGACAAGCATTAGCGTCAGCCCACTTATATGCTTCCATTGCGCCATACTCGACATACTCAACACCCTCTGAGGCATACTTGACAACTTGTGATGATCCTTCTTTCCATACATCGCTAGCAACATCAAACCCTTGCTTCGCATATTCTTCTGTATTCTTTGCGACAACAGAAGCAGTATGTTCAACTGCTTTGGCTGTATCATTTGCCAAACTGACTGCGAAATCTTTTGTTGCGTTGTATGCGGCGGTAGCAGTTGAAGTAACTGCATTAACTACTGTGTTTGTAGTGTTTACAACAGTATTGACAACAGCGTTTGTTGCTGATGATACGCCACTAGCAATAGAATTTCCTACACTTGTCCAGCTGCTTTTCTTAAATGGATTCCATCCCATATTATTCTCCTTTGTTTAGTTTAGCAATGTAATTATTCATAAGATGATCGAATACACCTATGAACTTTTCGCCTTTCATTCGTGCTCTGAGTCGGCTTCTTAACATATCTTTGACCATCTGCCAGCCTGTGAAATCTCTAAAATCTCCATGAAAGTTCATATATCTATGATTGCCATGATGTCGGAATCCCATCAAAATAAATGGAACTTTAGTGACATCATCGCAGTTGTTTTGAACTCGATGGTGTGTGACTTTGAGACTGTTTACAAATGCTCTAGTACCTACTCTAGGTGAACCAAAAGTCACTAGAGTTAAAACTTTATCCTGTATCCTGCTGGCAGCGATAGTGGCCATAGCAGCGCCTAGGCTGTGACCAGTGACGTGAACTTTTTCTATATTAGCCAATGCTTTTTCTATCAAAGGCCATAGTTTGTCTAGTTCTTTCTTAAAACCGTGATGTACCTTCCCACCAGATGCTTCTAGGTTTTTACCGGCTTCTAAGTCTGCTAGGATATCACTTTTTTCAGTGACTTCAGTTCCTCGAAAGCTCAACACATGATGATCTGTACCTTTTAACAAATAACCTTGGGCGCCTTTGACATCAAAGAACTCTATGATATCATATCCTTGATCTTTAAACTTCTTTTTTGATTCTTTGGGATTATCGTAGGTTATAGCTGCAACATGAGCAAACTTTAATAATTCTTTTCTTTCCATTTAGTACTCCTTATTCGGTTCGATCCTTGTCATCAATGGCGCCGCCACTAACCCACGCAGAACACGATCGTGTGCCGGCACATTTAAAATGTAAAAAGTTACAGTAACCTAAATCTGCTTTGTGTATCGTAGCCATAGCATCAGTTTTTTTCTCATCGCCTTTGATACCCGCCTCGATACACGACCACATCTTATCACTAACATCAAAAGCCGCACAGTTAGAACACTTCATGGTCTTGGCAGTCTTCTCTGAGATCTTCCAACGCTTGGCCGCTTCCTTCCAATATGATTCTGGTTCATCTGGATTGGCAGGACCGTAGTGATATTCGTCTATGGCCTTTTGTCTATTCTTTAGATTAACATCTATGTCGTATGTAGCGATGGGACAGCCTTTGTTAGCTGCTTCTACGATGTTGATATATTTTCTATACATGTTTATCTCTGTTCAATCCAAGTCATTGCGGCCAGTGCGTCTTTGCCAGTGTTGGGGCTGGCTATGGCCAATGTTAGCGTGTCGCTGACTGT
>Ga0222713_10001918_pt1 | contig 22598 bp, 26 predicted proteins | sample C33_649DmetaG_FD_165061 | JGI IMG/M metagenome (GOLD analysis project Ga0222713, IMG submission 165061) | Estuarine water microbial communities from San Francisco Bay, California, United States - C33_649D | ecosystem: Environmental > Aquatic > Marine > Unclassified | place: USA: California...
GTTCATTTTGAGAGTGCTCTACGCCTCTACAACCGCCTTCTGGAGAAAGGAGTGGCAAAGGAGTGTGCAAGGTTTGTACTGCCCATAGCAACGCCCACACGCCTCTATATGACTGGCTCAGTGCGTTCATGGATCCATTATATTGATCTTCGCTCTGCACACGGCACTCAGAAGGAACACATGGAGATTGCAGAACTTGTTCGTTGTATTTTTACTTGTCAGTTTCCTGCTGTATCTGAAGCACTTGGTTGGACTCGTGAAGGATGTTCAGAATGTGTTGATCCACCTTCTATTACTATTGAATAAATATCCTTACATACTATGGAGGTGTAACATTGGCAACATATCCAGTGATTAATAAACAAACTGGCGAACAAAAAGAAGTTGTTCTCAGTGTTCATGATTGGGATCAATGGAAAAAAGATAATCCAGACTGGGATAGAGATTGGTCAGATCCATCAACTTGTCCGGCATCAGGAGAAGTTGGTGAGATTTATGACCGACTTGTAAAATCTCATCCAGGATGGAATGATGTTCTTCATAAAGCATCAAAGGCACCAGGATCAAAAGTAAAACCAATTTAATTATTCTATGGCAAGAAGAAGAAGGGCAGAAGATCAACCAATTGGCGTTGGAATGACTGCCAAGCAAATGAAACGCAAGAAACCAATTGGTGCTGATTTGATGAGAGACATTGAACCTCTCACAGATAATCAAAAACTTTTATACAAAGCATACGAAAAGAATCAACATATTGTTGCTTATGGATGTGCTGGAACAGGTAAAACTTTCATCACTCTTTATAATGCTCTTCAGGATGTATTAGATGAAAGAAGTCCTTATGAAAAAATTTATATCGTAAGGTCTCTTGTTGCTACTCGTGAGATTGGTTTTCTTCCTGGAGACCATGAGGATAAGTCATCTCTTTATCAGATTCCTTATAAGAATATGGTGAAGTATATGTTCCAGATGCCTGATGATGCATCGTTTGAGATGCTCTATGGCAATCTTAAAACTCAAGGAACTATTAGTTTCTGGAGTACTTCCTTTATTCGTGGAACTACTCTTGACAATGCTATTATTATTGTAGATGAATTCCAGAACTTGAACTTTCATGAACTTGATAGTATAATTACACGAGTTGGTGAAAACAGTAAGATTATGTTCTGTGGCGATGCTACTCAAAGTGATCTTATCAAAACCAATGAAAAGAATGGTATTGTAGATTTTATGAAAATCCTTCGTGTAATGCCTTCAATTGATATTATTGAATTTGAAGTTGATGATATTGTCCGCTCTGGATTCGTGAAAGAATATATCCTTGCTAAAATGGAAGTTAGTGTATGAGTTTTATTCATCATAATTACTTGGGTGATCTTGAATTAGAAAAGAAAGAAACAAATGGCATCCGTCTGTACCATCTTCCCGATGGTCAATGGGTGCCTTCAATTACTTCTGTGACTTCATTCTACAATCGCCAAATCTTTGTTGAGTGGAGAAAGAGAGTTGGTACAGAAAAGGCAAATGCTATCACGAAGAAAGCAACTGCAAGAGGAACTGATTTTCACCAAGTCTGTCAGGATTATCTTGAAAACAAAGAACTGAACTGGGATGATTATCAACCCCTGACAAAGTTTATGTTCCATCACGCGAAACCTTATCTTGATAAGATAAATAATATTCACGCGATTGAAAGAACTCTCTATTCTGAATATCTTGGACTTGCTGGACGAGTCGATTGTATTGCTGAATATGAAGGAGAGTTGGCAGTCATTGACTTTAAAACTTCAGAAAAAATCAAACCAGAAGAATGGATTGAAAATTATTTTGTTCAAGAAACTTTTTATGCTGCTGCATACTATGAGCTCACCAACATTCCTCCCGTTAAATTGATTACCTTAATGGTAACTCCTGGTGGTGAAGTCAAAGTATTTGACAAAAGAAACAAAGCAGATTATATTAGACTATTAGTTCGTTATATTAAAGAATTTGTACATCACAATATTAGGCCAGATGGAGAATGAATTAGAAAAGGTACTCGAAAGCAAGTTCTTCTGTCCATCACGATTTGCACAGGAGATTGAAAATCTTGTGCAAGTTAATGTTGAAATGAACTATATTGATGCAATCATTTACTTTTGTGAGCAGAATAATATAGATCTAGAATCAGTTCCTAAACTCATTTCTAAACCTTTGAAAGAGAAGATTAAGTATGAAGCGATGGAACTTAATTTTCTTAAGAAAACTTCCCGTGCAAAATTAGTTTTTTAATGATGCCCTTTGATTCATATAAATGTTATCTGTCTTTGAAAAATCATTTTACAAAAGACAGTTATGATTATTTCAAGTATTGTGGTAAGTCAAGAGCAACTATTCAATCCTTCTACAAACGAAAAGATCGTATGTGGTTTGAAAAGATCTCAAGACAAAAAACAGACCAGGAAGTTGTAGATTTCTTTGTTGCTAACTTTGTATCTTGTAATGATCCAGAATCTCTTTGGATTGGTGAGATGATCAAAGAAGGAGAATCAAGATATCAAAACTGGCAGAAGAAAGTACAATCACTTTCATATGTCTTCAAGGAAGAGAGTCAATCTCTGTTTGAAGAAAATAAATTTGAGGATGTCTTTAGGTGCTCTAAAGGACATCCAGTTGTATTAAAAAAATATTTGAGTGGAAAGATTTCATTGGAAACAATGGTTCTTCTGGATAAAATCTTTGCATACTCAAAGAATTTTGATAAAAAACTTCAAGACCCGGTGTGGCAAACCGTCAGTCGTCGGATTAAAAAATATAATCCATTTCTAAATATTGATGTATTTCGTTATAAACGAATTTTAAAAGAAGTAATTCTAGGAGAAAAATGAGTTTCTTTGATTCTGAAGTTGTTCGTGCAGAGATGACTGAAATTTCTGAACTGCAAGAAGAGATTTATGGAAGCATTTTTAAGTTTCCATCAATGACTAAAGAAGACAAGATTCATCATGTTGATCTTCTTGAAAAACTTTTAAACAAACAACAGATTCTTTACACACGTCTGAGTCTTTCTGATGACCCCGAAGCAAAGGAGATGAAGCAACGCATTGCTGAGTCTGCTACGATGATGGGTCTTCCTTCTAATGTGGATATGAATATCATCTTTGGTAATATGACCAAGATGCTTGAGGCGATGAAGAAGCAGATTGACAAAACGGGTTCTGACCTGTAGAATAACGAAGTACACAAAGGCCAAATCTCAACAAATACGAGGTACAAATGTCTAATTTTGCAAATCTGAAAAAGCAATCTTCGCTTGGTTCGCTGACTGAGAAACTGGTGAAGCAAGTAGAAAAGATGAATACCACTTCTGGTGGTGCTGATGAACGTCTCTGGAAACCAGAGATGGATAAAACAGGTGTAGGTTCTGCAGTCATTCGTTTCCTGCCTGCTCCTGATGGTGAAGATGTTCCTTGGGTAAAAATGTACACTCATGCCTTCCAAGGTCCTGGTGGTTGGTATATTGAAAACTCTCTCACAACTGTTGGTCAGAAAGATCCCGTGAGTGAGTATAATCGTGGTCTCTGGAACAGTGGTAGCGAAAAGGATAAGGACACTGTTCGTAAGCAAAAGCGTAAGCTATCTTACTACTCCAATATCTACGTTGTTAAGGATCCTGCAAATCCTGCAAACGAAGGTAAAGTATTTCTCTTTAAGTATGGTAAGAAGATCTTTGATAAGATTCTGAATGCTATGCAACCTGAGTTTGATGATGAAGATCCAATCAATCCTTTTGACTTCTGGCAAGGTGCAAACTTCAAGATCAAGATTGTGAAGAAGGATGGTTATTGGAACTACGATAAGTCTGAGTTTGATCGTGTTGCTCCTCTCCTGGATGATGACGATGCACTTGAAGCAATCTGGAAGAAAGAATATTCTCTCTCTGCAATCACTGCTCCAGATCAGTTCAAGTCATACGAAGATCTTGAAAAGCGTATGAATTATGTTCTTGGTATTGGTGGCACCAATACTCCTACTCAGTCTCGTGCTGTAGCAGAACAAGAGGATGAATATGAATCTTACAGTGCTCCTGTAAGTCGTGAAAGTAAAGTAATGGAAGAACTTGAAGAGTCTTACAATCGCAGTAAGTCTCCTTCTCTCCCTAAGATTACTTCAGACGACGAAGATGAAGATGATGCCCTCAGCTATTTCCAAAAACTTGCTGAAGACTGATCATTCATAAAGTCTAGCATTATCTGCTCTCTTAAGGTTCTCGGTAACATATTGCTGAGAACCTTTTTTGTATGGCATAATATCATCTAGATCATTAAAGATTACGTTTAAGTAAATTGGTTTAAGAATATAGATATTTCTCTTTGCTTCTTCAAGTTGAAGTTCGTACTCGTAGTTTGTAACTGCTCTAACAAAAGAAGAGGATGGGATTTGAACAGAATATCCAAGTCCTTCATCCCAGTATTCGTAATAATATGAATTTGCAGTTACTTCTGATGTTTCTGGAAGTGTAAATAAAACTTCTTCTTTTCTTGGATTTGCTAATATTGGATTCGTAACATTTGGTACAAAGGGTAATTCAAATCCAAATTTATTAACTCTTTTTGATTCAGTATCCTCTGAGAAAATACCAGTAACAGTATGTTTTCCATTATATTGAACTTCTGATACGTTACTAATCTGAACTTGATCTCCAACTTTTAATGTCAAAATAAAATCTTGTAAATCAACCTCTACAATATTGTTGGTTACATTATATTGAATCGATTCTATTTTTGAATTGCTCATTGCCAAAAAGTTTCCACTTGTTCTCCATCTATTATTGATTTTTATACCTGCTTTTAGTGCAGTGATTCCTAGTGAATTTTTAATTTCTTCTGTTTCATAATGATGTATGCCACCATTGATAACTTTATAAACTGCTTCATCATCAAATGGTCTTTGTGAGTCTATTTCATTTCTATCATAGTCCTCACTTAAGAAATTCATACTACTAATATCAATGCTTCTATATTTGTCTAGAAGGAATTTGTCAAAAGATTCTTGAGTTACTGGCCATTCTGATTGGATGTTTAAAATGTTATTGGAAAGAAGAACTACCCAATCGAGAGTTTCATCATTGTAAAACTTAAAAGCAACGTTGTCGGGTCTTTCGTCACCAATGATTTGATACTTCTCAAAGAATTTTAAGTTGCCAAAAATATCTTCACGAATTTTTCCACGTTTGAATAGATTCTTGACTGGAATATATTCTGAGATATATTTGTCTCCTGGATTTCTGGAGACATATTCAAAGTTAGGAACTTGTCTGAAATATGGTTTAGTCATTTTTAGTAACCTATAGCGTCTTCTGCAATCTTATCATAATCTTTATCATATATTGGCGTGAGTTCTTGAAATTGCAAACTTAAAGTATAAGCAACCATAGTTCCTGCCTCATCGTTATAAGTCATATAACTTCCAAGTGGAGTGTAATCTACTGAACAATTTGTAAGAGCACACGCTTTTTGATCATCTTTTGGACTAATTGTATTAATACCTTTATGTGGAGTATTTGTTCCTTTTAGATATTGAATTGTAAAAACGTTTGGTGCCTTTAAGAATAAACCACCTTCGTTTTTAACTGCCATATTTTTTTTAAAATATCTTATAATTGCTCTTATTTGTTTTGCTTCCTCTTTATCTCTGGCAGACATTTTAAATTGGAAGGAAAAAGGTCTTAACTGTGGTTCTTGAAAAAGTAACTCAAGGTTTGGGTTAAGAACAATATTATCAGTTCTTGCAAGTACATTATTAAGACTTGCTGCTTTTCCAGCAAGAAACTTTTGAATGTAGTCTGTATTTCTATCCAATGCACCAATTATGTCTTTATCTTCTGGGAAATTAAAAGTTCCTTTCTTTATAAATTCATATGACTTCCCATAGACAAAATTATCAATAGCATTAACATTATCAGGTCCCCAAGCAACAGAGTTTTGATCACTAATAGGTGCTTGTATTGCCATAAAAACAGGAGAACCAACTTTAGTGTATTGCGGAGTATTGATGAGACTTCCTCCTCTTGGATTTATTTCACACGCTTGAAATTTTATTCTATCTTGATCTGGTCTTATATAACTTGGATAGGTTAATCTTTGTGCTACTGGTTTTTGTGTTTGATTTGGTTCTGATGTAGGTGTGCTTCCTCCTTGTTGATCAGGATTACTTGGATCGGAGGAGGTATTACCAGTTGTATTTCCTGTCGCTGTTTTATGAAAATTGGGATCATTATTCATTGAAGCAACAAGATCTACATTAGAAATTCCACCTAAAACATCTTGATTTCCTGCAGGACCATTAGGAACAGTTTGTAATTTATTAGATCCTTTAGGATATTCTGCGACGTATACAGTATTTCCATATATAAAATTCTCACCATATTTTGTTTTAATGTTGTTTATTACTTGTTGATCGGCTTCATAAGTAATAAGTGTTTGACCACCGCTTGCTTCAAAAGTTGCTAATCTTCTTCCTTTATATGGAAACCTTCTAACTTCTGCCATCAGAACTCCTCCGCATTTGCAAAAGGATTGTTAATCTCAATTTTTTGTAGAGTATGAGACATTTATAAGGAGTTTTTATTTATTTAGACGGAATTTTGCATAAGGTATGGATAACATTTCATCAAGTTCGTCATACTTTACTATGTGAAGTTTTCCTGCAACTTCTTCCCAAGTATATTGTCTTCCTTCTCTCCAATGAAAATTAATCGCTTTAAATCCCCATCTCTCCAATGAAGTACAAGCAATCAATGGATGTTGATCATATTCAATTTCTGGTGTTTTTGGATTGTAAATGAAGGTATAAAACTTTCCTGGTTCAGGATATAATACTTCTTCTTTGAGTGTATCCATAATAATTAACATCAAGTCTTCTGGATCATTAGTTCCAGCATCAGCAATTTTCTTTTTGAGTTCTCTCATTCGTGGAGGAACATTAGCATACTGACCGAAACCTTGTGCCATTATCGTGAGTTAAAAAGTTCTTCTTCTGTAATGACTTTAAATTCTAACATTCTATCAGCACACCACTCTTGTGCTGCTTTCCACTTTGCTTGATTGACTGCATAAGTTCTACATTCGTGTAGATAAGATTTAGTCACTCTTGATTTTTGTTTTGGTGGAACGGTTTGTTTCTTTGGTTTCACCTCAATCACATAAGTCTTAATTTTACCAGATGACTCTTTAACTTTGATTAAGTAGTCTGGAAAGTATCGATGCACTCTACCATCAACAGGAGAAACATAACCAATACAAAACTCTTCTGATGCCCAAGAAATAATACTTGGATTGTGATCACAGTAATAACAAAATTTGCGTTCCCAACTACTTCTGCAAATTATGTTATTTGCGTCACCTTTATACTTTTCTGGATAAGATGGTTTATAGATACTCTTAATACTTTCTGCCATTTCCAGCATACATAATATATCAGTAAAAGTATTTATAGATGGCAACGCCACCACTAACGAGAGAGGAGTATCAAAGATTATTTCCATCTTTTGTTGAGATGTTTCCTGAAGGTAATTATGGACCATCTGAAGCAACTGGAGTTCCTCGTCAAACATCAGATCCAAATCAATCGGGAGATGGAACAAGTCCTGGTAATGGGCAATCTGCTGATAATCGTATTTTTGCAGGTAATGTAGCACCATCAATAAAAGTTGCAGATCAGATTAAAGAAAAACTTCTTCGTCCAGCATTAACTTCTCATTATCAATGTTGGTTTAATCCTCCAGAGAAAGTTTATAACTGGATTAAAGATAATAAGGGATTTGATTATCGTGGTTTTGGTAATGGCAATCAAGAACTAATATCTTTATCTTGTAGTGAAGCAGCATTACCAGGATCTTCATTTATGACCAATGAGATTACTGATGATCACACTGGAGTCACTGAGAGACACGCATATCGTAGAGCATATGATGATCGTACTGATTTTACTTTTTATGTAGATCACGGACGACCAGATGGAAATTATAATGTTCTTTGGTTTTTTGAGAAATGGATGCAATATATTGCAAATGAAGAAGATGCGAATGGATTGGAAAGTCGTCAGTTTAATTATAGAATTAGATTTCCGGAAGACTATTATAGCGATGAATTGTTTATCAATAAGTTTGAAAGAGATTTGAAAGGACAATTCTTACAGTATAAATTTATGCAAGCATATCCAATCAGCATAAATTCAATTCCTGTTTCTTATGAGTCTTCTCAACTTCTTAAGGTAACTGTTTCCTTTACCTATACACGTTATTTGACGAAGAGATATAATAATATTGCACCACAAGATCTTGGCCAGCAACGTGCTACAGGAGTTCCAAATCCACCAACTTCTTCGCAGGCAAGACAGAATACAAATGCAACGCAACCTGCAGGAATACTTGCTGATGGGGAAGATCCTTTGTTTAACACTCGTAGGATAACGCCAATTACCGATAGAACAAATAGAGTTAGAAATAGAAATCAGGTTATTACCGGAGGATTCATTCGGTAATCTATTCTAAATAATCACACTGAAACTTCTATAGGACATTATGCCTTTACCTAAGATTTCGACGCCAACTTATGAACTTGAGTTGCCTTCAACCGGACAAAAAATTAAGTATAGACCTTTTCTTGTAAAAGAAGAAAAACTATTGGTCATTGCATTGGAATCTGAAGATACAAAACAGATTACTAATGCAATTAAGACCGTAATTAAAAACTGTATTGAAACTAAGGGAGTTAAAGTAGAAGCACTTCCTACGTTTGATATTGAATATCTTTTCCTAAACATTCGTGGAAAGTCTGTTGGGGAAGAAATTGAAGTTAATATTATCTGTCCTGATGATGGTGAGACACAAGTTCCGGTAAAAATTAATATAGATGATATTCAGATTCAAAAGGATCCGGAGCATAATAATAAAATTAAACTTGACGACTCAATTATGATGGAAATGAAATATCCATCATTGGATCAGTTCATTAAGAGTAATTTTGATCTTTCATCGGATAGTACGATGGATCAATCATTTGAATTGATTTCTTCTTGTATTGATAAGATTTATACTGAAGATGAAGTTTGGGTAACTGCAGATGTAACCAAAAAAGAACTTATGGAGTTCTTAGATCAAATGAACTCGACACAATTCAAAGAAATTGAAAAGTTCTTTGAGACAATGCCCAAACTTTCTCATACTATTAAGGTCAAAAATCCAAATACTGAAGTTGAAAATGAGGTCGTATTGGAGGGACTCTCAAGTTTTTTCGCATAGGGATGAGTCATATGGACCTGGAGAGTTACTTCAGGTTAAACTTTTCCTTGATGCAGTATCATAAATATTCATTAACAGAGATTGAAAATATGATGCCTTGGGAAAGGGACATTTACGTGATCTTGTTGAAACAGCATCTGGAAGAAGAAGAACTCAAACAACAACAGCAGCAGCGATAAATGGCATCAGTATCCGAAAAAATTGATGAAAGAATTTTAAGGCTACTGGGTCTTGAGGATGTTTTTGACCTTGATTATGATACTTATCTAACTCTTCTTAAGGAAGCAATTGTTACCGGATCAAAGAGGTTACCTCAAGAAGAACTTGCATTACTTGCTAATGAACGAAAAAGGGTAAGAGGAAAGAAAGGTAGATTTAAACCAAAGAAAGATAAAATAACTGCAGGTAAAGTTGCAACAACAAAGTTTCTAAAACCAGAAAAGAAAACATTAGCACTTCCACCTTCACCAACAACTTCTTCAGAAGAAGGAGGTGGATTTGTTGGAATTAAAAAAACATTAGATTCTATTTTAAGTACTTTAGGATCTAAGTTTAAGTTTGATCAAAAGCAAGCAGATCAAGATAGAAAAGAAAAAGAGACAGAAAAAAGAGGAAAGAGAGAAGCATCATTAGAGGGATTTAAAAAAGGTGTTGCTGGAATCGTAGCAACTACTAAAAAATTACTTGATCCTTTTCAAGCAATCATTGATCGTATTTGGAAATTCATATTCTTTACTTTACTTGGTAGAGCATTCACTAAGTTTATGGAGTGGATGAGTGATAAAGGAAATCAAGAAAAGTTTAATTCCTTTATAGAATTCTTAACGGATCACTGGCCTGCTCTTGCTGGTCTTTATGTTTTATTTGGAACTAGTTTTGGAAAATTAGTACGTGGATTATTAAAAGGTGCAACAAGAATGATCGTTGCACTTGCAACCAATATTCCAAAAATCTTTGGATTCATTCGTAAAAATAAAAAACTTGCATTCCTAGCACTTGCTGCCGCACCATTAGTAAGTAGAGAGATTGGAAATTTATTTGCGGATAAAGAAACACCGGAGTCTGGTTTAATACCAACGAAGAATCTAGAGTTAGACCAAGCAAAACAATCCGCAGATCAAGCAGCAAATACTAAAGTTCCAACATTAAATTTTGGTGGAATGGTTCCTAAGTTTAATTTTGGAGGAATGCTTCCAACATTTGCAATGGGAGGAATGGATTTTTCAGGTGGTGTTCCAATTATGGGTGCAGGTCAGGATGATACTCTAATTGCAGCAAAAACTGGTGAAGCAATTCTGACTGAAAAAGATCAGCAAGATATTGGTCAGAGATATGTTGATAGAAATACTGGACAACCTTTAAACATTCCTCAGTATCTTGCAGGAAGAAAACCAGGATCTGTTGCTATGGGTAACTTAAGATTTCCTGGATTTGGTGGTGGGTTTTTTAATGGAGGAATGATATCTAAGTTTAAAGACGGTGGAATTGTTGGTGGATTTAGTGGCGGAACAAGTCAATTTGGAGAAGTTCCTCTTGTTAGAGCAGCGTTATCTTCAGGAATAAAAGGACAAGAGTTAGCGGCATTTTTAGCACAGATGTCTCACGAGACTGGTGGATTTAAATGGAGCAGAGAACTTGGAAGAGGTGAAGGAATGGGATATAGTGGTGGAAGTAGATATCACGGAAGAGGATATACTCAACTTACTCACGACTATAATTACAGACACTTTGGAAAAAAATTAGGAGTTGATTTAGTAAAAGATCCTGATTTGTTATTAAAAGATCCTAACCTATCAGCAAGAGTTGCTGTAGAATATTGGAAAGAAAGAGTAAGACCAAAAGTTAAAGATTGGAGTAATGTTCTTTCGCACTCTGCAGCAATTAATTATCCAGCAGCAACATCACCTGAACAAATAGTTGGATATAGTGATAGAGCAAATAAGTTCAATTATTATCTCAAGAATTTAAAATCAATTGTAGCAAGGAGCACTCCAAAACCACAGGATAAACCAAAGAAAAAGTCTCCTGGACTTTTGGAAAATTTTGCATCCTTTATGCCTACTTCACTTTCATTTTTTAGGGGTGGATTAATTAAAGAAAATACCGGAATGAATGTTAAAGGAGCAACGGCAGATAGACAGCATATTCTTGCTCAACCTGGTGAATATGTTCTTCCAGTTGATACGGTAAATCGTCTTGGAACTTCTTTAATTGATAAACTTGTTGCTATGACCGATAGCAACTCTAATCCATATTTGGGAAGAGGAACTGTAAGAAAACCGCAGATTACTCCTTATAACGCTTCTGCATTTAATCGTGGTGGTATGATGACTCTACCTCCAATTACACAATCTGCAGGAGGAGGAAGAGCAAGGTCTGCTGGTCTTGGTGGTGGTTCTGAAGTTCCTGAGTTTTCTGCAACTGCTCCTGGTAATGAAAGAGCAATAAATGCAAGTATTTACGGATTGGTAGGATAATCAAATGGCAAAAATAACCAATCCTTCAAAACTACTACCATCAGCAAAATCAACTGCGATCACAAGAGTTGGAAAACCTAATATTCTCGCAAAGACATCTCCACTCTCAAAAGGTTTATTAGCAAAAAGAGAAAATAAAGATGCTACGGATGCAAACAATAAATTAGTTAAAGTAGATAAGTTTCTAAAATCAGATCTTATAGTCTCTAAAAAGAAAGCAGAAGTCAAGAGAAAGGAGACTGAAAAAGAAGATTTTGCAGAAGCAGAAAAGAAATTAGAAACACCACAATCTAAAAAATTCAAACTTCCTGGAATTTCTTTACCTTCCTTAGGTTTTATGGATAGGGTAAAGAGGTTTATATTCTTTACCGCACTTGGATGGGCACTACCAAAAATACTTGAATTCTTACCTAAACTTCAAGGATTTGCAAATATTATAGGTGGTGTTTATAACTTTGCTGAAGGATTATTTGGTAAGTTATTTGATGGTTTTATGAGTCTCGTCAAGTTTGGTGGAGACTTAAAAGATAAAACACTTGGATTTATTGCAACAGCAAAAGCAGGTGTAGGTGGAAACTACCAAAAAGAATTTGATAAATTAGAGAAGCAATTTAATACTTTTGTAAATGCTTCCATTATTGCTGGAGTTCTTGCTGCAGATATTGGTGGTGCTGCGGTTGATGAGTTTAACAAACAAAGAAAAAAGGGACAGAAACCTGAACCTGGAAAACCCGGATCAAAAGCAGGTGCAAAGGCGGGATCAAAAGTAACAACGGGAAGAGGTGGAGAGAAACCAAAAGGAAAACCGAAAGTAACAACTGGAAAGGGTGGTAAAGTTCCTTCTTGGTGGAATAAAATGCTTCGTGGGCCTTTTGCAAAACTTAAAGGTCCTTTAAGTAAATTTGCAGGTGCTGCTGTTCCTGGACTAGGTGCTGCTGTTGGTGCTGCTGATGCAAAGGCAAGATTCGCTGCTGGTGATAAAATAGGAGGTTCAATTGCATCAGTATCTGCAGGTATTGATGGCATTAGTACCATTCTTGCATTAACTGGAGTTGGTGCTGTAGTTGCGGTTCCTCTTAGTGTCGTAAGTATGGGACTTGATGCAATACTCTTGATTAATGATATTGGAAAAGTAATAAAAGAAACTTGGCCAATGATGGGATGGCTTCCTACATTTAGAGGTGGCGGAAGAGTTGTTCGTAAGTATCAAGGCGGTGGAACTACAAGAGGTGGAAGACCAGTAGGAGCACCAAAGAGAAGAGGAATTACTCCAAGAAAAAGAAGAACAGTATTTAAACTAACTCCACCTAAATCTCAACCAGGTAAAGACATTGGTGGGGAAAAAGAAATAAAGAAATTATATCCTGATCCTGATAAGATGATGACCTTAGATGAATTTAATAGAAGTCCTATGGGACAGGGTTCATATAATTATAATATGTATAAGGATGATTTTAAGAAGAGAACTAAAAAACCAAATCCATATAAAGCACTTACTGGAACTGCAAAGATACTGAAAGATATTCCATTAGTCGGTGGATTAATGGGTGCTGCTGTTGATATTGCACTTGGACAAAAACCAGATGTAAGAGTTTATCGTTCTATTGCATCTGGTATTGGAAGTCTTGTAGAAAGTCTTGCAAATCAAAAAACAAATCAAAGTATAACTTCTTTGATGAGAGACATTAGAGGTTTTGCTGAAGGTGGTAGTGTTCCTACATCAAGACAACTTAGAACTGATACTAAATCTCTAAGTTCCGGTGATTTAATTTCTAAACTTCTTGAGACAACAATCATACAAAAAGTAAATGATGCAATTCAAAATCTTGAAAAAGAATTGAATTTAAAAGGTGGTAAAGGTAAAGATGGTGAGGGACCACCTGGACCTCCTGGAGAAGGTGAGACACCTGGAGCAAAACTCAGAGAAGGAAATAATGCTCAGATTGAAGCAGATCTTTTAGAGTATTTCACTGCATTATACGGCAAACCTGCAGCACTTGGAATTGTTGCTAACTTACAAAGAGAAAGTGGATATAGAACAAGAACTCCAGAAAATAAAACTTTTGAAGGGATGGCCCAATGGGATAGAAAAGATAGATGGCCACGATTTGAAAAGTGGGCAAAAAGTAAAGGTCTTGATCCATACAATAGAAACACTCAAGCACAATATATTGCAGTTGAACTAAAACAATATGGAACAGATAAAAGATTAAAACAAGCAAAATCACCTGAGTGGGCAGCACAACTTTTTTATGAAGAGTTTGAAAAGGGTGCGGATACTGGTAAGTATAGTGGAAGTGATACTGAAACTAAACACCTGAAATTTTTGGAAGATATTAAAAAAAGAAATCCTGATATTGGAAAGAGGTCTGGTGAAGTTGTAGTAAAGCCAGCAGCAAAACCATTGACACCAAGCGGTCAATATGTTCCTAGTGAAATGGGAACTAAACTTTCTGGTGATCTTGGTGATTTTATGAAATCTTGGGGAGGTGTTCCTGGATCAATACACCAACACTCTAGACACGGAGGACAAGGAACAAGATCTTATCCTTCATATCATAATGTCGATAGAGCAATTGATTTAGGAGCAAATGCTAATGAGCAAGGTCCTATTCTAAAGAAAATTGAAGAGTTTAATAAACTAAAAGGAGTTAAACCAGTTCAACTTTTACACGCTGGAAATGATTCAACAGGTGATCACGATGATCACGTTCACGTAGCATATCAGGGTGGTGGTATAGTACCAAGAAAACCAAATCGTCCAATTCCAAACTCCTTTGCATCTTATGAAACTTATGGAAGTGGAATGATGATTGCAATTCAACCAATTATTGTTGAGAAACAAGTTCCAGTTTCTGGTGGTGGAAACAAGATGATTGCATTCCCAGTTCCAGTTGCTGTAAATAGTAATATGGATAACCTAAGTTTCAGTAGAGGATAAAAAATGCCCGCGAATATTGCAGCACAAGGCGGTCAGTCTCAAATAGATTTATTTGAATTTGAATCAAACTATGATAAACCTAAGTTAGACTTAGCGGGTGGTATTGTTGAATTAAATTATTATGAAAGTATTCTTGATAACACTGTAAGGGCAACTGCAACTTTTGCTGATACTGGTTATCGAAAAGAAGAGGGTTCTGCAGTTACTGAGGAACAAGGAATTAAACTTACAACAGGTGAAAAGGTTAATCTAAAAATTACTGATGGGTATGATACAACTTTATCTTTTCTTGGAGAAAAGCATTTAGTTGTTATGGAACCAAAGCAAACCGCAGGAACAACAAATAAAATTACATTTGATATCGATTTAATTACAGCGGAAGCAGTGAATAATGATCTAGTTCCTAATAGGTGCGTTAAAAACTATCAAGGTAAGATATCAGATACTGTAGAAAAAATATTAAAAGAAGTATTAAAGACTCCTAAAGAACTTGATATTGATACAACATTAAATTCTATAGTTCTTGTTCCTACTACAACAAAACCTTTTTATCAATGTACCTGGTTAGGTCCAAGATCAGTACCCGATGTTCAAGATGCAAAAGCAAAACTTGCGGGATTTCTTTTCTTTGAAACTTACGAAGGTTATAAGTTTAAATCTATTGATAAATTATTTGAACAAAAACCAAAGAAAAAACTGATCTTCAATAATTTGATTGGAGAAATTCCTCCAATGTATGATGCTAAAATTCTTCAATATTCTTTTGTAAGTTCTTTGAATCTTAAAAACATTCTACAAACTGGATCACATTTAAAAACTGAATTAAAAGCAATGAATACTTATGAAAGTTCTTATCGCAAAAATGAAGCAGACTCTAAGGATCAATTCAATCAAACCAATAACGGTGGAAAGGAACAACCGGTAATTGGAAAGTTTTTAAACTTACAAGAACAGGCATCAAGAATATCATATAAACTTGATGATCAAGGATTTTTAGTTCCAGGGAAAACATTAAAAGAACAACTTCCAAAATCAACTTATGTAAATTATAACAATGATGAGATTTTAAGACAATCTTATATGAGATATAATAATCTCTTTTCAACTAAACTTTCTATTGCAATTCCTGGAGATTTTAGTCTTCATGCTGGAGACTTAGTTCATTGCGACTTCCCTGAAATTACAAGTAATAAAACAAAACTTGTAAGTGAGAAAGTAAGTGGTATATATATGATATCAGATGTGTGTCATCGTATAACAAAAAATAGTTGTTATACAAGATTAAATCTAGTAAGAGATTCAATCGGAAGAAAAGCAATCAAATAATAATAATAAATAATATTAATTAACTTTGTGTTCATATGGACAGAACACTTCAACAACACATCAATGATGATCGTGACGAGTTGGATAATCCAAACACAAGTGGTCAGCGTCGTCGTCATTTAGAAGGAGAACTTGATGCTCTAGAGAAGTATCAAGTGAATCATCCTGATACAGATCACGATCCAACAGGACTTGAGATGTACTGCGACGAACATCCTGATGCGCTCGAATGTAGAATTTATGAGGATTAATGAACGAATACTCTGGAAACTTTGATTTAAATTCAGTATCTTCTTTACCAAGATGGTTTGGTAGAGTAGTTTCTAGTGTCTCCTGGCAGGATAATTTGGAACCAGAACACTTTGATGCTGGAGCAAAAAAAGGGTGGGGATATCGTTATCGTGTTAGGTATTTTGGATTACATTCTTCAAATACAAATGAACTTCCAGATGAACAGTTGCCAATGGCAAATGTCGTTCTTCCAACAACTTCAGGATCAGGATTAGGTGGGTTTGTCGATACACCTTCTATATCTCCGGGAACAATAGTAACCGGATTCTTTATGGATGGGATGGCAGGTCAGGAACCGTATATTGATGGACTCCTTATGAACTCGAATAATAATGTTCCCAAAACTCAACCTAGAGATCAACTAGGCGGTCTTCAACTTTTTAATGATACTTATGGTCCAGATGCTAAAGTTCCTGACCATTTGAGATTGATTAAAAAGATACCTGGCGTAAAACCAACACGATAATCGGAATATAATTATGAATTATCCAGCAACTGTAGATCTAAATTCTGTACCTGAATATTTTAGAATACAAGACCATAAAGACTGGACTTTGGCAGAATGGTCTCAGAATGACGATGCGTATAAAAATATTTCAATCCAGAGTCCCTGTAAAAGTGGTAACACAGACATTAAGGGAATTCAGAGAACAATTAAAAATCTCCAGAATGAAATAACAAAAGTTCAAAAGTACTCTGGTAGATTATCAAACTTAAATTCTGCTGTCAGTGTTTTTATTAATGAAGATTCTGGAGCTGGAAAAACGATAAAGAAATATCTTGACATTGCAACAGGTGATATTTCTGGTTATGTAAAAAATATTTTAGGTGGTGTTCGTGGATGGGTATTAAATGAAGTTCAAAGAGAAGCAAAAAAACGAGTTCCTTTTCTTTTCCCTGGAGAAATGCCATCATTTATTGATAACTTAAGTAAGGGAACAAATATAATTTCTTGTGCTTTCTCTAAGATTGTTAGAGGTCTGGCATCAACTGTTGGAAACTTACTACTACAATTTATCGATAAGTATATCAATGGTCCATTATGTATAGTAGAAAATTTTATTTCTGGAATACTTGATAATATTTTAGATCCGATTATTAATTCTATCAACGCTGCTCTTTCTCTTATAACTGGAGCAGTGAGTAATTTGGCAGGTAGTCTTTTTAATGCACTTGATTTTGTATCGGGTATTTTAAGTTTCTTTGATTGTGATGATGATCGTGCTTGTCCTTCTGTAGATGAAATTAATCTTGCTGGAACTGCTGCTCTTGCTGGAGATCCTCCAAGTGGTTCTGGTAATGATGCCGGAGGTAAAGGCGCTTCAGGTGCTCCTGCAACAGCAAATCTTAATGTGACGGGAGGTGCTCCTACATCTACAGAAACTCCAACCAATCAATTACCAATTGGAGGATCTAATTCAGAGACTCTATCCGCTGCTGCTGATGAACGAGATTTAATCGAATCCCAAAATGCAAGACGTTTGTTAGCTGGCGAAACAGTCGATAATGTTACTTTTAGATTAGAATAAAATGGCAGATCAATATAGAGACAGTTGTGTAAAAAGACAAAGTAAGAATAGAGGCAAAGAAGATCCGATTAGAGTATCTTTCTTCGATAAAGACGGACAGTTAATTGATGATGTTACTCGTAAAGAAGCAAGTTGTATCGCATCAAAAAATTCTTCTCAACTATTTTATTTTCAGGATGCAAATGGTCTCAGAAGAGAACTTCTGATTGATGATGTAAATAAATTAACAGTTAATGATGCCACAATACCATCTGTCCCAACTTGCCCAACAGATCCACAACTTTGCGGACCACCTAAAGTTAGATTTCTTAGTGGTGGTGGATTTGGTGCTTTAGCAAATGCAATCGTAAGTCCCAATTCTTCCTCTATAATCGGATTTGATATTGTAAATCCAGGATTTAATTATCTTTCTGTTCCTCAAGCTTATTTGGAGGATGATTGTGGAAAGGGATCTGGTGGAAGTTTATTAGTTCAAACTCAACCTTATGGAACCCGATCAGGATTAGGCACCACTACTGTTAGTAGTGGAAAGGGAGGATTAGAAGTTAAGAATATAGTTGTAACTGCTCCTGGAGATGGATATATCGCAGCTCCAGATGGAAGTCTTGGTGGCAATGGAAGAGTTTTTGCGGATGTTGGTGAAGCATACGTTAAGAAGAATGATGGGACAGTGTATCCAGTTCCTGGTGGTGTTTTACCTCCTGACTTGGCACCCGACGATGAATTCATCCCAGTCAATCCTCTTCCTCAACCACAACCGGAACGCCTAGTTACATATCCAGTCATTCTTGAAATAGAGGAAGTTTATGTTGATGATCCTGGATTTCGTTACGTTCCTGGGGATACTATCACAGCAGAGAAAGGTGCCATTTTAGAACCCGTCATTAATGATAGAGGAGAAATTGAATCCGTAAGAGTTATAAATGGTGGAATAGGGTTCGTAGATACTCCAGTATTAACCATAAATTCAAATACAGGATATAATGCAAGGTTAATACCAGTATTAAGACCAATACCAATCCCTGAAGGAGTTCCTATAGATGTTCCTCCAGGAACTCAGATAATTAGTGTAGTTGATTGTGTTGGAAAAATTTCACCAAAATCAAATTTTGATATAGTACCAAGATAAAATGGCAAAATCTAAAAACTACGAAACAAAAAGAACAGGCACAAAGGATGGTCAATTATCATTTGGTCATATTCATGGCGATGAAGTAAAGTCTTCAGTTATGATTCAAGGGCAAGAGTCTCTTGAATATATTACTATTGATCAGACAGAACCTAGAAAAAGATGGATGACATCTAGATGTAGGGGAAGGTATCAGGTTAAATGTGGAGATGATATTCCAAAAGATCAGATTGGAATGTGGTTTAATGCGGACAGTAGTGACATTCTAATTCAAACAAAAGGAAGAATTAGAATGGAGGCTGAGAATATTGATATAATTGCTCGTGGTCCTGATACAAGTAAAGGTGTAATTAATATTCAATCAAATGAAAGCGTAAATATTGAGACAAAAAGATTCACCGCAAATGCTAATGAGTCTATTAGCATTTTTACTGATGGTGATATGTTCCAGAGTGCAATAAATATTATGAAGGTCTATGGTGGTTCTATTCAAAAAATGACTGCCAGAAGTGTAATCAAACCACCATCACTACCAATTTTAGATAGTTTAGTTCAATACGCAAAACCATTTAACTTTTAAAAAATTATGTCAAGTTCAAGTGATTTTGAGTTGATTCATGGTCAACTTCATGTAACAAAAGATCCATCAAAACCAGAAAATCTTGGTAGAGGTCTTGCCACAATTCGTGGTGCTACCTATATGCAAGGTCCTACTGTAATTGGAAAAGATGATGCCCATAAAGGAATAACAGCGACTTTGATGGTTGCTCCTTTAGATAATAGCGATTCTTCACCTCCCATCATTCCTGGAGCACTTTGCACCGGAGTGCATAATCCATATTCACTTGCGGTGATTGGAGATGCTGCAATTTTTGACAATTTAGATGTTGCTCAAAATATTGCTGCAGGAAATAATATTGTTGCTCAAGGTGAAGTAATGTCTCGTTGTGGAGGACATATTCTTTCTGCAAAGAAGAACTTTGATATTTCTCATCCAACTAAAGAAGGTTGGAGACTTCGCCACACTTGTCCAGAGGGTCCTTCAAATGATGTTTATTTTCGTGGAAGAGTAAAAAATAAAACAGAGATTCATCTTCCAGAATATTGGAAAGGTCTCGTAGAGATTAATACAATCACAGTTAGTTTAACACCTATTGGTGCTCATCAGGATGTGATCATAAAAAGGTGGGACGATTCGAAAGTATACCTTCAAGCAAAAGGTGGTATGCCAATAGATTGTTTTTATTATATTATGGCAGAAAGAAAAGACGGTGAAAAATTAATTCCTGAATATCCTGGAGAAAGTCCATCAGATTATCCAGGAAATAATGATGAGTATTCTATTTCTGGTTATCACTATGATGTTAAGGAGAAATAAAAATGGCTAACGAATTTGAACCAAAAAATATTGGAAAAAAGAACTGCGATGGACCAGTTGCTGGAATTCCTCATCCAAGTTATGATTATATTCACAGATCTACAACAGGCGATGATGATTATCCCGAAGATGCTTGTCCTAGATATCTTCAAGTTAATGGAAGATTTGCAAATCTCCAAATTGATACTCAAGCAACAGCACCAACTTTTAATGGAAATCTGAACGGAGTTGCGAGTGGAAATAAAGTTCTTTCTGCATTTGATATTCCACACGTAAAAGATAAAAATAAAAGAATTCGTCACATTGTTGCCGAAGGACCGGAACCTGGAATTTATATTCGCGGAAAACTTAGTGATGAAAATATTATTGACTTACCAGAATACTGGGATGGTCTCATAGATCCGGAAACAGTCACAGTCACTCTAACTCAAATTGGATATTCTCAAGATTTAATAGTTGATAGGATTGAATGTGGTAAAAAAGTTATTATTCGTTCTGGAGTTGGTGCAAATATCAATTGCTATTACGAGGTTTGGGCAGCGAGATGGGTTAATCCAATGAATCACGATGAGAAACTTCATGTTGTTTATGAAGGGGAGACACCTAATGATTACCCTGACAGCAATAAAAACTTCTTAATTGGTGGTTGGGACTATGATCGAAGAAATTCTCAATGGGAGGTGCTTGACAGTGCAGACTGACGGTGCTATGATACTTAGGTAATCAACGGACGACCGAATGCAAGACGAGTACCTCTCACGCTGCGTGGTGGATCCAATCAAGCGTACAGTGTATCTGTACTCTAGTGAAGGATCAGAAAAGCAAGTGACATGTGATACAGTAGATGAATTTATGAATGTGCTAGAGTTCGTTCGTGCTACAGTGGATGAAGAGACACTCTCATACGCAAATCCACTCTGAAACCAAAATCGACCTTTAATTACAAAAAGGTCGAAAAAAATCTCCCGGTAAAAATTGCCCTTATTACTTTTTTGAAAAGTATGGTTTATAAAATTTCATACAAAGACCTCAAAGAGGAACCAGTCAAAACTACTCCCGAGAATGTAAAAGAGGCAAACGAAGCACTCTTTTCTGCAAAGTGGAACCTCCCCAAAGCAGCAAAGCACTGCGGAATGTCACAAAAGGAAATGAAATTGACATTCTGGGAGTTTATCAAGTATAATCCTACTACTTACAAAGCGTAAGTTTTTTTGGGGCGGTGGTGGAAGTGGTAGACACACCAGACTTAAAATCTGTTGGGAGCAATCCCGTGGGGGTTCAAGTCCCCCTCGCCCTATGAGGTTCTACCTCTAAATAAACAAAAGTAAAGGACTATTCTATGAAATACAGAATAGATGCCAGATATGTTTGGTATAATCGCGGAACTGAAATTGTTCTAATGTATTTCATAAATCAAATACCCTTCACTTTTGATGACCTTCCAAAGACTGCAATGCAAGATTTGGAACTTATTCATCTCGCAGATAACGAAAGAAGATTTGAACCAGAAGACCTTTATCAAGCATCATACTACTTAATGCTTGAAGAATGTCATCCACTTTTATATGAAGTGGATCTGGAAAATCCAGAAATGTTACCTGCTGATTAATGCCCTTGTAGCTCAGTGGTAGAGCAACGGTTTTGTAAACCGTTGGTCGTCTGTTCGAATCAGATCGGGGGCTTGAGTTCTATAACTCCAATGTCACTTATTTCACAAACAGACCGCGAGATGGTCATTGAAGCACTTGAATATTATGTTCAAAAACTTAAGGAAGATAACTGCACTCCTGCCTCTATCAGTGCTTTCCAAACCCTCCTTAACTGGGTCGAACTTGAGCATTTCAAACATGAGAATTAATCTGTGGTACTGTAGCGAAATGAAGCAGTGGCGTTGGACACTAACTGATAATTCTAGACCAATTTCTAGACAAGAATCTGGACAACAACCACATCTTCGTGATGCTATGAATGATGTGGCGAACACAGTAGAATATATGTTAGAATGCAAACAAAGTGAGTAAAAATACTTAGATGAAATCAGATTTCTTTATAGATAAGGTAAGTAAGGAGGAAGTTAAAGACCTTCTTTATACATACCATTATCTTAAAGATGAATCCAAAGATTTTAAATCTGGTTTCAATTACGGACTTTACCGAAACACTTTCACAGATGTCCTTAGAATTGGCAACTGTCTTGGTGCTTGCATTTTTACTGGTCTCCCAGTTCCAGAAATAGCAAAAGGT
>Ga0222713_10001920_pt1 | contig 22584 bp, 19 predicted proteins | sample C33_649DmetaG_FD_165061 | JGI IMG/M metagenome (GOLD analysis project Ga0222713, IMG submission 165061) | Estuarine water microbial communities from San Francisco Bay, California, United States - C33_649D | ecosystem: Environmental > Aquatic > Marine > Unclassified | place: USA: California...
TCCTGGATGACTGGCTTAAACGAGATCGCTTTGTATTTGTGGGTTGGTCTGGACTATTACTTTTTCCCACTGCTTATCTTGCCCTTGGTGGATGGCTTACTGGCACAACGTTTGTTACGAGTTGGTACACCCACGGGTTGGCGTCTAGTTATCTTGAAGGCGCTAATTTCCTTACGGCAGCTGTGTCAACGCCTGCAGATGCTATGGGTCATTCTCTTCTTCTACTTTGGGGTCCTGAGTCTCAAGGGGATTTTGTCAGGTGGTGCCAACTTGGGGGACTCTGGCCTTTTGTGGCGCTCCACGGATCTTTCGCTCTGATTGGATTTATGCTCCGTCAGTTTGAGATCGCCCGTCTGGTGGGCATCAGACCCTACAATGCGATTGCGTTCTCTGGTCCTATCGCAGTGTTCGTGAGCGTGTTCCTGATGTATCCTCTGGGTCAGTCCAGTTGGTTCTTCGCACCTTCCTTTGGTGTTGCTGCTATCTTCCGATTCCTGCTCTTCCTGCAAGGATTCCATAACTGGACCCTCAACCCCTTCCATATGATGGGAGTTGCTGGTATACTGGGTGGAGCACTACTCTGTGCGATTCACGGAGCAACAGTTGAAAACACACTATTTGAAGATGGCGACCAAGCAAACACGTTCAAGGCATTTGAACCGACTCAGGAGGAAGAGACTTATTCTATGGTCACTGCTAACCGATTCTGGAGTCAGATCTTCGGTATTGCTTTTTCTAATAAGCGTTGGTTGCACTTCTTTATGCTTTTTGTACCAGTTATGGGTCTCTGGACTTCTTCTATTGGTATCATCGGTCTTGCACTTAATCTGCGTGCTTATGATTTTGTATCGCAGGAAATTAGAGCGGCAGAAGATCCGGAATGGGAAACTTTTTACACGAAGAACATATTGTTAAACGAAGGCTTACGTGCCTGGATGGCTCCTGTGGATCAACCCCACGAGTCGTTTGTATTTCCAGAGGAAGTTCTTCCGAGGGGGAATGCTCTATAAACTTCTAAATGTATAAATAGTATTATCCTGCGGTAATACTATGCCTCGTCCTAGAAGTAAATCACATATCGGTGAAAAATATAATAGACTGACTATCTTGGAGCAACATAGCGAAAAGAAGTCAGTCTATTTTACTGTTAAATGTGAATGTGGTAATATTAAAAAAGTTAGAAAAGATGCTATTATTGGTCCAAGAGCAGAAACAAAATCTTGTGGTTGTTATTTAAAAGAAAATGGTAATGGATGGAAAGGTAATTATGATGCTCGTGGATATTTACTTGTTCGTGCTAGAACAAGAGCAAGTGAAAAAGGTTTAGAATTTACAATAACAAAAGAAGATATTGTTATTCCAGATAAGTGTCCTTTGCTTGGGATTGATATTATTCCAAAAGCAAAAGATAGAACCCATTCTCCATCTCTTGATAGAATAGATAGTAGCAAGGGATATACTCCTGATAATATCTGGGTCGTTTCCAGTAGAGCAAACACTCTTAAAAATGACGCATCCCTACAAGAACTAGAACTCCTAGTAGAAAACCTAAAATGTTTCTCATCCTCTTCTCATTCATAGCATTTGGATTTTTTATGTTTATATTATCTGTAATGCAAGATTTATGATCACTTCTGAAACACCTTACAAACTGGCAGAAATCATTCGTGATACTTGGCCGCAACTTTACAGACCTGCCAAAGTATCTTATAATAAAGAAAAGCAACAAAAAAATGAACAAGTACAACAGTGAAGATTATTTCTCAGTAAGAGAAAGAAGAACTCATAAAAAAATTTGTGATTGTGGTAGTTTTGAAGATGCAAAAATGATGATGCATCTGGACGGACCAAATCGTGAGATTGTAAAAAATAAAACCTTAATGAGTGACGTTATTGATATTGAAATACCCAAAGCATTACCAACTAATGAAATAGCAATCAATACAGAACCTTATAAGCAACAACAGGAAGAATGGATGGTTGACAAAATTAATCAACTACCTCAGATCAAACTTCCAGAAGGTGAAGGGCAACCTGTGGTTATATGAATCACCGAAAAAGAAAACAATCTGAGAATCAAAAAAAGAAAAGGATGTATACGCCTGATGGATACATTGCAGATCCCCCAGAAGCGGAATGTCCTTATTGTGGAAAGAAACAAAAAGCGTGTTCTTACGTGAATAGTTTAAGTCGTGCATGGGCAAGAGGTGCCTGTAAAAAGATAAATACAGATAAGTCGCAATAACTTATGGGACCTCTACATTCTCCAAAAGAATACTTGTTTCATTTACACGCAACAAGTTCTGGTGAGGCAAAACGAATGTGGAGGCAACATATAAAGGAACAATGGAATCAACAATGTGCCTATTGTGGGTCAGAAGATAATCTCACAATAGACCACATTGTTCCACAGTCCAAAGGTGGAATGGATTTTACAAAGAATGTAGTTTGTTGTTGCCACGATTGCAACCAGTCAAAGGGACACGAGTATTGGAAGTTATGGTATGTTCAGCAAGATTTTTATAGTGAAGATAAATTAAATAAAATAGAAGAATGGATGAAACCAGATCCTCCTACGAATCTATTTGCTTATCGTCCTAGAAGGAATAATGCATCTTGAATAAATAAAAGAAAGCAGTATATACTGCTTCTTCTGGTAAATACCGAATGCGATAAATGGCAACTCCGTTTAGAATTAAAAGATCTGCCGTACCTGGAAAGGTGCCAGCGGCAACAGACTTACAGTTAGGTGAATTAGCTCTCAATACATTTGATGCTGATCTCTTTACTCTTAGATCACGTCCTGGTATTGGAACGGATGTAGTCAGAGTTGGTTCGGGAGTTTCCGTTACAAATATTCTCTACGTAACAAAAGACGGAAACGATACAAATACAGGTAAGAAATTAGGTGATGCAAAGGCAACGATCAAAGCAGCAGTAGCGATTGCCTCAACGATTCCAGGAACAGTTGTTAAAGTATCCGCTGGAACTTACACAGAAGATAATCCAATTACAATCGGACCACAGGTTAGCATAGTTGGTGACAGTCTAAGAGAAGTTACTGTCGTTCCTACTAATGCAAATCAAGATTTATTCTACGTTTCTCCTGGAAACTATATTGCAGAAATGTCTTACAGTGGAACACTGAATCCAGGTAAGGCAATTTTTGCATTTGATCCAAACGAAATCAAATATTTTGCACAGTCACCATACGTTCAGAACTGCACAAACTTCATTCCAAATAGTATTGGGATGAAGATTGACGGATCAAAAGCAATTGGTCCATTGAAGTCAATGGTTGTTGACTCTTACACACAATACAATCAAGGTGGTATTGGAGTTTCTATTACAAATAGTGGATACGCTCAGTTAGTTTCGCTGTTCACCATCTGCGATGATATTGCAGTCTTCTGTGGATCAGGTGCTGCTTGTGATCTTACTAACTCTAATGCCTCATTCGGCAACTATGCACTTGTTGCTGATGGAATCGGTGCAAATCAATATACTGGAATTGTAACTTCATCTATAACCGCAGGTTCTGATACTGTGGTTGTTGACCTATCAACACCAACACTTGGAGTTCAAACTGCAACTTATAATAATGCAACTGGTCTTTTAACCATCACAACAAATACCAATCATAATCTAACAGTTGGTATGGGTGTGACGATTGCTGGTCTTGGGTTTACTTGCCCATCAGGACCAGGTACATTAACATATCCTACTGGAAATTATGGATATGTATTTACAGTTGACTCTGTTGGGGCGGCAAATAGTTTCTCTGCTTATGTGGGAACATCGACACTACCACATACTTATGTCAGTGGTGGTACAGTTAAGATTGATGTGATAAGACCATTTGATGGGCAAGTTGTTTATCTTGAAAATTTATATTATACAGTTAATAAGATTAATATTACAAATGCTGGAAGTGGATATAATTCAACTCCAACAATTACAATTGGTGATCCAAGTACTGGAAATGATTGGGGGGTTACCGCCACTGCTGTTGCAGAACTGACTGGAGATACCGTTACTGCAGTTGAAATGGTTTCGAATGGTAGAGGATATACCTCTACACCAATAGTCACATTCTCCGCTCCTGATGTTGGAATAAATACAGCAACAGGGACGGCAGAATTAATTCCAACATATTATTCAATTACTCGATCAACTCCAATATCCGCTGGTATTTGTACGATTACTTTGAATGAAAACGTTCCATATGCAGTTGGTGTAGGAACAACAGTTCCATTCTTTAAGCAGAGTAGAGTATTAGCTTCTGGTCATTCATTTGAATACATCGGTTCTGGAACAAATATTAATGCTGCTCTTCCTACACAAGGAGGAGTTCCCATTCAAGAAAACGAAACAGATGCTAGAAATGGTGGACTAGTTGTTTATACAAGTACTGATCAATCAGGAAATTTCCGAATTGGTGATGGTGTTCAGATTAACCAAGTCACAGGAACGATTTCTGGTACGTTCTATTCTAAGAGTTTGTTTGCCACAATGACACCATTTATACTCGCATTAGGAGGAGATTAAAATGCCATTACCATTAAACGTATATCAAACTATCACACAAGTTGTTGGTGTTAATACTGTCGGAATTTATACTGCACCTGTCGGATACAGTGGAATTATTTTGCTAGCACAGGCAGCAAATATTGGATCTGACACTCATACCGTTTCTTTTTCTCATAAAAGATCTTCGGTAACTACTGAAATTGTAAAAGATTTGCCAATACCAGCAAATGATTCAAGTAATCTATTGTTTGGTAAATTGATTCTTGAAAGTGGTGATTCTATTCAGATCAGTTCGAATAGTGCCACCAATATTAAATTCATCGGAAGCATCCTAGAAACTCTTAACTAATATTAGAAATGTCCCAACCATATAAGAGCGGCAGACAACAGAATCTTAATCTTGGTATTACATCAGTTACCGAGAACCGCACAGTCTTACAAACGATAGGTAAGGTTGGTATTGGGACAACTAATGCACAACAGCATTCACTATTTGTTGTTGGATCTACAAATATTACTGGTGATATTCGTGTAGGTGGTGCATCTACATTTGTTGGTGTCGGAACATTTAATAATGATTTGTATGTTGCAAATCAATTATATGTTGGTGGTGTTAGTATTTCTGGTGGTGCTACGGTTGGTGCCGATATTACTACCAGAAATCTTCTGGCATCTGGTATATCAACACTCACTGGGCAAGTTAATGCCAATGGTGGATTAGATGTAACTGGACATACTGAACTTGATAATCTAAATGTAAGTGGTGTATCTACATTTACTGGTCTTGTAGATGTCAATGGTGGATTAGATGTAACTGGTGGATCAACACTTGATAGGTTAAACGTTACAGGTGTATCCACATTCACAGGACTCATCGATTCTAACGGTGGATTAGATGTCAGCGGTGGTTCTACACTTGATCAGTTAAATGTAACTGGTGTTTCTACTTTTGTTGGGCAAGCAAATGCCAACGGTGGATTAGATGTAACTGGACATACTGAACTTGATAATCTAAATGTAAGTGGTATTGCCACAATCAATAACCTGAATGTTCAAACAGGTTTTGATGTTTATGATTCGCAGGCAGTCTTCCACAATAATGTTCGTATTGATGGAAATCTGAGTATTGGTGGAACTGCAACAGTTCTTATTGCACAAGATTTAAAAATATTTGATAAAGAAATTACTCTTGGTATTGCAACTGATGCCTTTGGTAATGATATTTCAACGGATACTACTGCAAATCACGGTGGTATTGCGATTGCCTCAACCGAAGGTTCTCCATTAGTATCCTTTAAGGCAACTGGCATTAATACTATGCCAGACACCTACAAGCAGATAATGTGGGTTGCCAAAAATACTTTTGGTGTTGGAACCACAGATGCCTGGTTATTTAACTATGCAGTTGGTGTTGGATCAACTCAGGTTCCTAATGGAGTTCGTTTTGCCGTCAGTGGAATACAGTTCACTGATGACACAATCAATACACCTAATCTATCTGCCACAAAAAATCTAAACGTCTTAGGGATTTCCACCTTAGCAGGTAATGGTGGTATTACAACCACTGGTGGAGATCTCTATGTTGGTGGTGATCTTTATGTAAAAGATGATCTGACTGTTGATGAGATTAATGGTCGTAATCTAAACATTACTGGACTGACAACGGTTGGTGTCGTATCTGCAAGAAGTGTAAATGCAACTGGTATTATTACTGCAAACAGTTTCAGACCTAGTAGTGGTTTTATTCAGGCAGCAGACGGAACTAACTCATTCTACATTTACAATGGATCTGGAAATGTAGCATTCCAAGGAACCATTGGTGCTTCCAGTATTAATAATGGTCAAGGATATCAGGCGATTAACTTTACGGCAAACGCCAATCCAACGGTTCTCATTCCAAATGATCTGAATGTAACCGGTCTTACAACACTTTCTTCTGCTGGTGGTATTACGACCACTGGTGGTGATCTTTATGTTGGTGGTGATCTTTATGTAAAAGATGATATTGTCTTTGATGAAGCAACTGTTCGTAATATTAATGTAAGTGGTATAAGCACTCTTGGTATTGCAAACGCAACAACTTTAAATGTAAGTGGAGTTTCCACTTTTGTCGGACTTATAGATTCTAATGGTGGTCTGGATGTTGTTGGTGGTTCTACGCTAGATCGTTTAAACGTCACTGGTGTATCTACCTTTGCTGGATTTGTAGATGCTAACGGCGGAGCAGATATCACTGGTGGTTCTACACTTGATCGTTTAAATGTAACTGGGGTATCTACCTTTACAGGTCTTATAGATGCTAATGGTGGAGCAGATATTAGTGGTCAAGTTACTCTTAATAATACTCTAGCAGTCACAGGTGTATCTACATTTACGGGTCTTGTAGATGCCAATGGAGGATTAGATGTTAGCGGTGGTTCTACACTCGATCGTTTAAATGTAACTGGGGTATCTACATTTACTGGACTCGTAGATGCTAATGGTGGTGCAGATATTACTGGTGGATCAACACTTGACCGTTTAAACGTTACTGGTGTATCTACCTTTACTGGTCTCATAGATTCCAATGGTGGATTGGATGTAACTGGTGGATCCACACTTGATCGTTTAAATGTAACTGGGGTTTCTACTTTTGTTGGATTTGCAACGTTCCAAAATAATGTATCCATTGCTGGAAGTTTAGATATCAATGGAAACATTAACTTTAATGGATCACTATTCCAAAACAATCAACCATTTATTGCTTCTCGTTGGACTGCAACATCAAATGGTCTTGATATTTACAGATTATCCAATGTAGGTATTGGAACTTCTACATTATTAGGTGCTCTAACTGTTCGTGGTGATGTAAATATTAGTGGTGTTGTAACTGCCACCACATTTAATGGGCAAGTTAATGCTGGTGTCGGTACTATCACAACTCTGAATAGTACTAATGCCACTCTAACAAATATCAATTCAAGTGGCATTAGTACATTAGGTACAACATCTGCCACAAACATAAGCGCACAACAACTGACTGTTTCTGGTATCTCTACATTCACAAATGGTCCAGTATTAGTTGGAACTGGGTCTTCAACAGGAACCCCATCACAAAGACTTCAAGTTACTGGTGGTGTTTATATATCTGATAACCTTGGAGTTGGAGTAGCAAACCCAACATCAAAACTGCAAGTTCAAGGTGATGTTCTTGTATCTGGTGTTGTAACTGCCACCACATTCAATGGACAAGTGAATGCTGGTGTTGGAACTATTACAAGACTGAATAGTACAGACGCCACGATTACGAATATTAATTCGACTGGCATTTCAACTCTTGGTGTTGTTACAGCATCACAACTTTATGTTTCTGGTGTTTCAACACTATCTACTCTTCACGCTCCAAAGTTAACTTATAATGGAACTGATTTTGGTGGACCTGAATATCTTGCAAAGGCAGATGGTTTTGGTGGATGGACTTGGGCAAGTGTTCCTGGTATCTTCTCTGTAAACAATATTCTGAATGGTTTCAACGTTAGTGATGAAGGTCTAATCGTAGGAACTGCTGGAAGTATCACTCAACTTGACTTCAGGGGAAGTAATATTGTTGCAACAGCAGATCCACAACCTAATGGTATTGCAACAGTTCGTGTCTCTGATACGCCTTCGTTCTTAGCTCTTACAGTAACTTCTGGTATTACAACACTTGGAGTTACAACTGCAACATCACTGTTCTCTAACCAACTGAGTGTATCTGGTCTTTCAACCTTTATTGGTGTAGGAACATTCCGTAGTGACCTTTATGTTGGCGGAAACCTTTACATTCAAAATGACCTTGTATTTGATGAAGCGACTGTACGTAACATTAGCGTAACTGGTGAAAGTAGTCTTGGTATTGCATCTGCAACAACTCTAAATGTAACTGGACTTGCAACTGCTGCTCTTCTTAATGTTGGTGTTGGTGGAACTATTATTAAGACCACTAACGGACCAAGAGTTGGTATTAACTCAGTTTCACCTGCATATACATTAGACGTTAATGGAGACATTAACTTCAATGGTCTTCTATATCAGAACAATAGTCTATTCATTGCATCTCGATGGTCTTCTGGATCTGGTAACGACATCTACAGACTGAATGGCAATGTTGGTATAGGAACAACAAATCCAACGGATAAACTTCATGTATCTGGTGGAGATATAAGAGTTGAAGGCATAAATCCTCAACTATTTTTAAAAGAAACTGATATAACAAATACACCAGAATGGGGACTAACAGCTGATAGTGGTAATATTGCTTTAAGGTTAAATAACACAGCTCCTTATGCTTTACGAGTTACAACTAATGCAGCGAATAATGCTATTGATAGACTTGAATTAACTCATACTGGTTCTTACCCCGTTCTTGTAGGAACGGCAACTTCCACGGGAACTGCAAACCAAACTCTACAGGTTCATAGTGGTGGTGCTTATGTTTCTGGTAATCTTGGAATTGGAACCACAAATCCAACAGCAAAACTTCACGTTGTTGGTGATGGTAAATTTACTGGAGTTGTAACTGCTACAACTTTCATAGGAAATTTAAATGGTAATGCATCTAGTGCAACTTATGCAACTTCAAGTGGTATAGCAACTTATTCTGAAGTATCTGGATTCTCTACCTTCTCTGGATACTCCAATAATGCTGGTATAGCAACTTATGCTACAAATGCTGGTATAGCGACTTATGCTACTTCGGCAGGTATAGCAACTTATGCTACAAATGCTGGTATAGCAACTTATGCTACAAATGCTGGTATAGCAACTTATGCTACAAATGCTGGTATAGCGACTTATGCTACTTCGGCAGGTATAGCAACTTATGCTACTTCGGCAGGTATAGCAACTTATGCTACTTCGGCAGGTATAGCAACTTATGCTACTTCGGCAGGTATAGCAACTTATGCTACAAATGCTGGTATAGCGACTTATGCTACTTCGGCAGGTATAGCGACTTATGCTACTTCGGCAGGTATAGCAACTTATGCTACAAATGCTGGTATAGCGTCTTATGCTACTTCGGCAGGTATAGCAACTTCTGTTATTGGTGGTATTGCATCAGTTGCTCAACTGAATGTTTCTGGTGTTTCTACTTTATCTCAAATTTCTGCTGGAGCAACTACTGGGTCAAGTGGTCAAGTTTTGCAATCAACTGGAAATGGTCTTGCTTGGGCAACACCTTCTACTAGTTCAAATCTTACTGGAATTTCAACACTTGGATTTTTTGGAGATGATCAAAACATAAGTTCAAGTGTAACACTACCAGCAAATACAACATTATATACAGTTCATAAGAATATTAATGTTGCAACTGGATCTACAATTACAGTGGGATCTGGAACAACAATTATTATGGATCGTTTGAATAATCTTGATGATGTTGTTGCAACATCATTCAAGGGTGATGGTTCGCAGTTAACTGGTATTCCTGTTGGTGATCTTTATGAATTAGACCAGATTAGTCCTGCTGGTGGAGAAAATACATACACTCCAACATTTAATTATGAAACTGTTGCAGTTTCTAATCCATTTAGATTGCTGATTAGTGTTGATGGAATTATGCAATCTGCTTATGTTCATAATACTGAGTATGTATTTAATAACTCACTTCTGGTATCAAGATCTGGATATACAATTGATTATGATGGCAATATTAAATTTACAGAAGCACTGCCAGAAGGTAGTGAAGTTATGATTAAAACAACTGCTGGAACAACTAAATCAACGACAAGAAGATATCCATTTAATGCTTTGGATATTCTTTTCTAAATTATAAATAACTTAAAGCAAAGCATCCAAACATAAGTAGGGGATTTTTTTTCAATGGCAAGAAAAGTATTACTTGAAACTGGTTATACCTTTACTCCTTCAACAAAAACTATTGTTATTCCTCGTGCAATACCAAGAGAAAGAATGGTATTGATCACGAATGTGACGACGAATCAGGTTATCTATAATTTTTCTGATCCAAACTTAAAAGCGACTTCATATACTACCTCTGGAACTGCGAACGCTAATACCACTACAATTGTATTGAATTATAATACTGCTTCTATGAGCAGTACTGATAAACTTCAATTTACAATTGATGAATATGATGAGTCATTTAGACCAGCAGAAACATATACTGACCCTGTTAATAAATTCAGAATTTCTCAACCACAAGCACTGATTGATACTGACTTTGAGTACGGAACTCAAACCACAAAATGGGAAAGTTTGTCAATGATAAACAATCGTCCATTTGCGTTCCAGGCACAAGCACCAGTAGCGAATATCAGTTCCATTACAATGAATAATGGTTCTAGAACTGTTACTGTTGTTTTATCTTCTGGATCTTTTGCTGCAAACGGGACTTCAATTTTTGTTCAGGATGCATTACTTCCTTTTGCAAATGGTATCTTCGTGATTGAAAGTGGTGGTGGATCGGGAACCATTACATATACTGCAAAAGCAATCAATACAACTGCTGTTACTGCATTATTTGATTCAAACAAAACTCAAATTTTTGCTGGATCTTTATATTCTGGCGCTCAAATTGGTGCAGCACCTTCAAGTATCACCACATCAGGAAATGCTGTTACTGTAACAACAACAGTTCCTCACGGTCTTTCAATTGGCAATGAAATTGCAGTTACTGGTATTACTGGAACTAACCCACCAAACGGAAACTTCTTTGTCGCTGCCGTAACAAGTCCAACAGTATTTGTCTATTATTCTTTTGCTGCTGGTGTTCCCTCTGGTCTTTCATTTGGATCTGCTGCGGTTTATGTAAGACCTCAATCGCAATATTTACATAGACCATTTGATGGTGGTGTAATTTTTAGTGCTAACTCAGATTCTAATAATATACAAGCAATTCGTCAAACAAGAAGATATTTCCGTTATCAGTCAGGTAAAGGTGTTCAGGTTAGTTCTGGAACAATCTTAAAACCAACTTATCAAATTGATTCATTAACTGCTTCTGGAACTGCAGCAGGTAGTACAGTTACTGTTCAGACCAAAGAATCACTTAATATGTCTGGTGTTGTTCCTGGTGTTTCAATTACAGTATCAGGTGCTGATGGTACTGGATATAATGGAACTTTCACGGTAGCAGCAGTTACTGGATTTAATACATTTACTTATCTTTGTACATCCACATTACCTAGCACCGCAGCAACTGGACAATATTATCTTAATGTAAATGCGTGGAATGGATTCTCCAACAGACTTGGTGCATTTGACCAACAAAATGGATTGTTTTTTGAATTTGATGGTCAACAACTTTATGCAGTTCGTAGAAGTTCTACATATCAAATTTCAGGTAGAATTAGTGTAAATGCTGGTGGAAGTACAGTTACTCAAACAGCATCAGCATTCCCAACTGCATTTTCTAAACAATTGAGACCCGGCGATTATATTGTTATTCGTGGAATGTCTTACCGTGTTCTTGATATTGCGAGTGATACTTCTCTTACAATTAGTCCTGCTTACAGAGGACCATCCAATATTACAAATGCAACTGTATCTAAGACAGTAGATGTAAAAATTCCACAATCACAGTGGAATATTGATAAGTGTGATGGAACTGGACCTTCTGGTTATAATATTGACTTAACTAGAATGCAAATGTTCTACATTGACTATTCTTGGTATGGTGCTGGATTTGTTCGTTGGGGATTCCGTGGACCTACAGGTGATGTAATTTATTGCCATAAGTTAGCAAATAATAATGCTAATACGGAAGCATATATGAGGTCTGGTAACTTACCAGCAAGATATGAATCAATCGCTGCTCCACCAACAACCATTATTACTGGAAGTGTTGGTGCCTCTGATACAACTGTTGGTATTGCAAGCACGGCAGGATTTGCAACATCAGGAACCGCTTTAATTAGAGATTCCACAAAGTATGAGTATGTCGATTATACTGGTATTACAACTAATTCATTAACTGGTGTAACAAGAGCACGATCAGGAAACTCATCTCTTGCACTGACTATTTCTGCTGGATCTAATGTTGCCACAGCATCCACAACTAACTTACAGGTTGGTCAGAGAGTAGCAGCAACTGCAATTCCAGATAATACTTGGATTACTTCAATTGGATCTGGAACCTTTACAATGTCCAATGCTGCTTCAACTGCAAACCCAACGGTGTCCATTTCACCGATGGGAGCATCATCTGGACAATCATTTACATACTCTGCAACTGCACCAGTAACAGTTGAATATGCATATCCATCCTTTGCTCCGACTATCTCTCACTGGGGTACAAGTTTTATGATGGATGGTAGATATGATGATGATAAATCGCTGGTGTTTACTTATGGGCAAACAACAGTAACATCTGTTCCTGCTTCTTCATCAAGAGCACTATTCTCAATTCGTGTTGCACCTTCGGTAGATCAGGGTATTGCTGCTGCACTTGGTTCAAGAGAACTGATTAATAGAATGCAGTTAATTTTGAGAGCACTTGATATTTCTCTTACATCAGCAAACTCAAACATTCTTGTAACTGCTGTGTTGAATGGAACTCCATCATCAACAACTGCTTGGACTAATGTTGTTAATAACACTGCTGGTCTTCAAAACTCTAGTTTGGCACAAATCGCAAACTATGCGGGTGGTTCAACTACTGTATCTGGTGGAGAAACTACTGGTGGTTTCTTTGTTAACACAACTACTTCAATTGATTTGAGTACTGTTCGTGATTTGGGTAACTGTATTCTTGGTGGAGGAGGTACAAACTCTAACTCTAACATTTATCCAGATGGTCCAGATACTCTTACAATTGTGGTGACCAATTTAAGTACAACCACTGCCGCAACGGTTGTTGGAAGACTATCTTGGACTGAGGCACAGGCATAATACTCCATTCAGAGGATCCTTATGGGACTTAATAGGTTAAGAACATCTTCAAATACTGCCTTAAATGTTGGTGCAATTAATGCCAGTAATTCTACTGGAAGCACTGGGCAGTATTTGGAGTCCACTGGAAATGGAACACGCTGGACTACTGTTACAGCAAGTGCAAGTGCTAGTGCTAGTGCTAGTGGTGCCACATTAAGTGATAATACTACAACTAACTCCACTTTTTACCCAACGCTTTCAAGTGCAACTTCGGGGTCTTATACAACTGCGGTTATTTCAAGCACAAAACTAACTTTTAATCCTTCAACTGGTAATTTTTCGGCAACTCAATTTACTTCTTTGTCTGATAAGACTTTAAAAACAAACATAAGACCGATTGATAATTCTCTTGCTCTCGTTCAAAGACTTCAAGGTGTAAGATTTGATTGGTTAGAAAATAATAAACCTTCTCTTGGATTAATTGCTCAAGAAGTAGAAGAAGTTATTCCTGAACTGGTAGAGACTGATAATGGAATAAAATCAGTATCATACTCTAATATGATTGGAGTATTGATTGAAGCAATTAAAGAACAACAAAATCAAATAGAAGAATTAAAGACTGAAATAAGTATATTAAAGAATAAATAACTAGAAAAGAAGTTACTACGAATGTCTGAACTTAGAGTAGATAGAGTTATAAACAACGCGGGGACTGGTGCTCCTACATTTACTTATGGAATAAGTTTGCCAAGTGGTCAAGTTCTTTCTGGTATTGCACAAACAGCACAGACATTACTTTCCACTGCAAGTATAAACACCACTGGTATTATTACTGCAACTTCATTTAGTGGATCTGGTGCAAGTTTAACATCTTTAAGTGCATCTAATTTAACTGGAACAGTTCCTACTGCACGATTAGCAACTGGAACTGCTGATGCGACAACATTTTTAAGAGGTGATTCTACTTGGGCATCAGCAGGAGTTACTATTACTGATGATACTTCAACGAACGCAAATAGATATGTAACCTTTACATCTTCTACATCAGGTTCTTTATCTGCAGCAAATGTATCAACAACAAAACTATATTTTAATCCATCAACAGGAACATTAAACGCAACTACTGTAAACTCACTATCTGATAGAAATAAGAAAACAAATATAAGACCTATTGAGGATTCAATTGCTTTAGTTCAAAGACTTCAAGGTGTTAGATTTGATTGGATAGAAAATAATAAAGCATCAATCGGATTGATTGCACAAGAAGTAGAAGAAGTCATTCCAGAAGTCGTAGAGACTGATGTAGATGGAACAAAGACTTTATCTTACGGAAATATTGTTGGTGTATTAATTGAAGCAATTAAAGAGCAACAAGTTCGTATCGAAGAGTTGGAGAAAAAGTTAAATGCCTAATCAGTTTTTATCTCCAGAAGGAGATTTAGAAAATTATTTTATAACTGAAAGTTGGTTAATTGACCAGTGGGTTGGTGATACCTTATGGACTTGGGGTCAAAATATTAGTGGAGGACTAGGAGACAATACAACAACTCAAAGAAATACTCCAGTCACAACATTAGCAGGAGAAACCAACTGGAAACAAGTTTCTGCTGGGAATAGATCTCATACCACAGCAATCAAAACTGATGGAACCTTATGGACTTGGGGTTTTAATAGTTATGGACAACTAGGAGACAATACAACAACCACTAGATCCACTCCAGTCACAACATTAGCAGGAGGAACCAACTGGAAACAAGTTGCTGGTGGATTTAATCATACAACAGCAATCAAAACCGATGGAACCTTATGGACTTGGGGTCGTAATAATTTTGGACAAATAGGAGACAATACAACAACTCAAAGAAATACTCCAGTCACTACATTTGCAGGAGGAACCAATTGGAAACAAGTTGCTTGTGGAAGACATCATACGCAAGCAGTCAAAACAGATGGAACCTTATGGACTTGGGGTGCTAATTCTTCTGGACAACTAGGAGACAATACAACAACCCAAAGACTCACTCCAGTTACAACATTCGCAGGAGGAACCAACTGGAAACAAGTTGCTGGTGGATATCAGCATACAGCAGCAATCAAAACCGATGGAACCTTATGGGGTTGGGGTTCTAATAATAGAGGGTATCTAGGAGACAATACATCAGGAAACACTAGAAACACTCCAGTTACAACATTCGCAGGAGGAACCAACTGGAAACAAGTTTCTTGTGGATACAATCATACTGCAGCAATCAAAACCGATGGAACCTTATGGACTTGGGGTGGTACTTTTACTAATAATGGACAACTAGGAGACAATACAGCAACCAATAGATCCACTCCAGTCACTACATTCGCAGGAGGAACCAATTGGAAACAAGTTGTTTGTGGAGATAGTCATACATTAGCAATCAAGACCGATGGAACCTTATGGACTTGGGGTCGTAATGCTAATGGGCAACTAGGAGACAATACAGCAACCAATAGATCCACTCCAGTCACAACATTAGCAGGAGGAACCAACTGGAAACAAGTTTCTGGTGGTTATTGTACAGTAGCAATCACATCAGGAACCGATCCTACCTTCTTCATCTCATAAATAAAAGAAAAACTATAAGGATATGTACGCACTCGTTAATGGTCAAGAATTACTATTAGGACCCATTGGTTTTAATGTTAGAATGATTAACTCCGAACTGGAAGAACTTGAACTTCCAGAAAGATATAGAGTGAGTTCTTCCGATTACCAGAATGTTCCTTTATCAATTACTGATGAAGTAAAAATTCTTCCTACAAGAAATCAGCAACCAGAATTTGATCCGAGATATGAGTATCTTTATGGTCCTGTTCACGAAATCAAAGAAGATGAAGTAGTCTTTAATTACTGGAAAGCAGATAGAACTCTAGAAGATATTAAAGCAGTATATAAACTACAAGTAAAACCAGAAAGACAAAGAAGAGAAAATACTACAATTACAGTAACTGTAAATGATATTGAAGTTGAAGTTTCTACTGATAGAGAAAATAGACTTGCTCTGACTTCAAAAGTAGTTTCTGGTGACGGTCCTTTTAATTTTAAGTTTGCGAATGGTGTATGGGTAGAAGTGACTAAAGCAGATCTTCAAACTATTATTGCCGCAATTGATGCAAAAGTTCAAGAAGCATATGATTGGGAACTTGCAAAACTTCAAGAAATTGATGCTTGTGAAACAAAAGAAGCAGTTTATGAAGTTGAAATTACTCCTCCAGTTTCAAATCCAGTAACTCAAAATGCCTAATATTAATTTTACAAGTTCATCTGATGGCGATTTAGGTAATCGTTTTATATCTAAAGACTATTTGATGTCTGTGTATCCACAGATTGCTAATCAGTTAATCACTCCGGAATTGTGGGTTTGGGGTCAAAATAACACCGGACAAATAGGAGACAATACAACAACCAATAGAAACACTCCAGTCACAACATTATCAGGAGGAGCAAACTGGAAACAAGTTTCTTGTGGAAGTCTTCATACCGCAGCAATCAAAACCGATGGAACCTTATGGACTTGGGGTGATAATTATCAAGGAAAACTAGGAGACAATACATCAACCCAAAGACTAACTCCAGTCACAACATTCGCAGGAGGAAGCAATTGGAAACAAGTTAGTGCTTCATTAATTGGTACAGCAGCAATCAAAACCGATGGAACCTTATGGACTTGGGGGAGTAATTCTTATGGACAACTAGGAGACAACACAACAACCCAAAGACTAACTCCAGTTACTACATTTGCAGGAGGAACCAATTGGAAACAAGTTTCTGGTTCAAGAGAAAATACAGCAGCAATCAAAACTGATGGAACCTTATGGACTTGGGGTCGTAATCTTTTTGGACAACTAGGAATAAATGAGTCCGGAGGAACCAATAGACTAACTCCAGTCACTACATTCGCAGGAGGAAACAACTGGAAACAAGTTGCTTATGGAGAGAGATATACATCAGCAATCAAAACCGATGGAACCTTATGGACTTGGGGTTATAATTATTATGGAACACTAGGAAACAATACAACAACTTTTTCAATTACTCCAGTTACTACATTTGCAGGAGGAACCAATTGGAAACAAGTTTCTAGTGGATATCATCATAATGTAGCAATCAAAACCGATGGAACCTTATGGACTTGGGGTCGTAATAATAGTGGACAACTAGGAGACAATGCAGCAACCAATAGATCCATTCCAGTCACAACATTTGCAGGAGGAACCAACTGGAAACAAGTTTCTTGTGGAGGTTATCATACATCAGCAATCAAAACCGATGGAACTTTATGGACTTGGGGTCGTAATTCTTATGGAGCACTAGGAGACAATACAACAACCAATAGATCCATTCCAGTCACAACATTTGCAGGAGGAACCAACTGGAAACAAGTTGCTGGTGCAAAATTTCATACGGGGGCAATAAAAACCTCTGATGATCTTCAAGGTATTTAATTATGCCAAGTCCTGAAATTAATACTGGATATTTTGATTCTAATAATGTTGATCTAGGAAAAAAACTGATCAGTAAAGACTACCTTATATCAGTTTATCCACAAGTTGCAAACCAGTTAATCACTCCAGAGTTGTGGAATTGGGGTCGTAATTCTTATGGGCAAATAGGAGACAATACAACAACCAATAGATCCACTCCAGTCACAACACTTGCTGGAGGTGCAAACTGGAAACAAGTTTCTTGTGGATATAATCATACATTAGCAGTCAAAACTGATGGAACTTTATGGACTTGGGGTCGTAATTCTACTGGACAACTAGGAGTCAATAACACAACTAATAGACTCACTCCAGTCACTACATTTGCAGGAGGAACCAATTGGAAACAAGTTTCTTGTGGATCTAGACATACAACAGCAATCAAAACTGATGGAACCTTATGGACTTGGGGAACTAATAGTTCTGCACAACTAGGAGATAATACATCAACCAATAGATCTACTCCAGTTACAACATTCGCAGGAGGAACCAACTGGAAACAAGTTGCTTGTGGACAAGATCATACGGCAGCAATCAAAACTGATGGAACCTTATGGACTTGGGGTCGTAATCTTAGTGGACAACTAGGAGACAATACAACAACCGATAGATCCACTCCAGTTACAACATTCGCAGGAGGAACCAATTGGAAACAAGTTGCTGGTGGTGGGGATTCTCATACAGCAGCAATCAAAACTGATGGAACCTTATGGACTTGGGGGTGGAATCTTTTTGGACAACTAGGAGACAATACAACAACCTCAAGAAATACTCCAGTCACTACATTCGCAGGAGGAACCAACTGGAAACAAATTTCTGGTGGAGATCTTCATACATCAGCAATCAAGACTGATGGAACCTTATGGACTTGGGGTCGTAATCTTAGTGGACAACTAGGAGACAATACAACAACCCAAAGAAATACTCCAGTCACTACATTCGTAGGAGGAACCAACTGGAAACAAGTTTCTGGTGGGGATTCTCATACAGCAGCAATCAAAACTGATGGAACCTTATGGACTTGGGGAACTAATAGTTCTGCACAACTAGGAGACAATACAGTAACCACTAGATCCACTCCAGTCACAACATTCGCAGGAGGAACCAACTGGAAACAAGTTGCTTGTGGAGGTTATCATACAACAGCAATCAAAACCTCTGACGATTTACAAGGTATCTAATATCTGATATAATACTTCTATATCATACTCAAAAATATGAATCCACTTGAACTAGTTGCAAAGACATTATATTCATTCAAAGAACAGCAATTAACTTTTGAACTTCTTGATGCCTTTGGAAAACAAGCACAAGTATTTTCACAGTATGATGAGATTGCAAAAATATTTTTCGAACTTAAAAACTTCTCCAAAGCAATTGAGTATGGAGAAAAGTCTCTTAAACTAGCACAAACAAAAGAGGAAAAATACACTACCTCTATGAATTTGATTAATGCTTATAATCAGTCAAATTATCCAGAGAAATCTATTACTCAAATTGAAAAGTGTAAAAAAATTAATCCAGCAGATACTGAACTTCTTCTGGAAGAAACTTTTGCTTATTCCGCACTCAATCAAAAAGAAAAGTCAGAAAAACTCCTATTCAATCTTCTTCAAAAGAAACTGCCAGAAGAGATTGAAAGAAAGGCATATCATAATCTTTCTGGACATTATTTTCGCAAAGATGATATTCATACAGGTCTTCAACACTTTCTTAAAGCGGGAGAAGTAGAGGCATATAAAAATCAAAAGCATCCTGATTTTGAAAAGTGGGATGGAACTGTAACTCAGGGAAGAACCATCATCGTTGATAATCAATGTGGTGCTGGTGATGAGGTTATTCATATTCGTTTTATGAAACATCTCAAAGATTTGGGAATGAAACCAATCTGGAGTTCTACTCGTAGAGAACTTGTAGAACTCTTCAAACATAATGGTTATGATGCCGTTTGTATTTGGGACAAACCAGAGTTTCCAAAAGATGCCTGTTGGGTTTATGGTCTTGCACTTCCTTATTATTTGAATCTGGAACTGAAAGATATGGGAAGAGAACCTTATCTTTCAACACTTCCAGAGTATGATAAGAAATGGGAATGGATGAAAGAAGATACTGATTATAAAGTTGGAATGTTCTGGGCATCTAGTTCTGGTTTTGAACAGAACTCTTTCAGGTCAGTAGAACTCAAAGATTATATGAGTGTTCTGGGAAACAAAGGATACTCTTTGTATTCACTGCAAACTTATAGTGATAACAAAGATGCGAATGACTATCCAGAAATCAAACAATCACTATCAGTTCCCAATAGAGAGTATGCTGATACATTCTCAATCATTAAGAACCTTGATTTGGTTGTGACTTCTTGTAGTTTTGTTGCTCATGTTGCAGCATCTATGGGTAAAGAAGTCTGTGTCTTTGTTCCTATTATGGAATATTATGTCTGGACTTCTTCTACTGGAAAGTGTATGTGGTATGGAGACAATGTTCATTTGTTCCGTCAAAAGAAACCAAGAACTTGGGATGTACCTATCAAAGAGTTTTGGGAGTTTATGAATGATAGAAGAGTATGACTTATCTTTTTTAAATCTAGAAAAGATATTCAAAATACTTTATTCAACACAAGCAAGAGAACATGGACTTGTAACTGGTGGAGTTTCAAGTTATAATTATGGAATGCCTATTCTAGAACATCCACAACTCTTTGACTTAAAAAAGATTATTCAGAAACACTTGAATGAATATTATCCAAAACCACTTCAAATTATTAACAGTTGGTTTAATACGATGAATGTGGGTGATGAACTAAAAATACACAAACACGAAGACAGTATCGTAAGTGGTGCTTTCTATGTGAATGTGGGGGAAAATTCAGTTCCTCTTATTTTTTCTACAGAACAAATCAAACCAAAAAATGGTTTGTTAGTTTTATTTCCAAGTGAAATGGAACATTACACTGAACCAGAAAAAGAACAAAGAACCGTAATCAGTTTTAATACATACTACCTATGAGATTTCATACTTTTTATACCAAAAATCTTCCAGAACAACTGATAGAAGATCATAAGAAAGTCTGTAATCATATTGGGATTGATGTGACTTATCATATTCAAGATGCAATAGATGATTATGATACTCTTTATACTGCTCACGGAAAGTTTATGACTTCTGTAATGGAGAAGGAAGAGGTTGCTTGTTTTCTTGATATTGATTGTCTTCCGCACAATAAAGAACTTCTAGAAAAAGCATACAACTGGGCAATAGAAAATAAATCTTTTGTTGGAAATGCTCAAAACATTTCTCATACGCAAATGAGAAATCATATCTATGCCGCTGCTTCTTTTTTGATTGTGACCAAAGATGCTTGGAATAATTTGGGTAATCCAGACTTTGCTTGGTTTATGCAAAATGGAGTTCAAATAGATACTGCACAACTTCTCACATTAAGAGCAGACCAAATTGGAATGTCCTATCAATTAATGTATCCTGTTGGTTATGATGGTCCAGAAGAATATAAACTTTCTGGATATGGAATGTATGGAACAGGAACTTTATACCCAGCAACTTGGCATTATTTTAGAATCAGTAAGTTTAAAGATTCTATTCCAGAGCTCTGGACAACTCGTGTAAATAATATATTAGACAATCAAAAGATTATTCCAAATCATTCATCGTGTTTTTATGAACTATAAGTTTTTGTTTCTAGTTGGTTCTGCAATTAATCATTTCAAAGAAGATGATTTGAGTGCTTTTAAGTCAGAAGAAAGATTTCAACAAACACTGGATACTATTCAATCAATCAAAGATAAAGTTCCTGATGCTTATGTTTTAATCTATGAAGGTTCTGAAACTCCTATAAGACAAGAATATAAAGATAAGTTTATAGAGCATTCTGATTTATTCCTTGAGTTTGGAAATGATCCTTATATGAAATCTCTATATGAAAATCTACATAGAGACCCAAATAAATTTACATTTGTAAAATCTATGTTGGAATGTAGATGTTTGCAATTAGTTCTAAATCATATGATGGAACATAATGTCTTTAATGATGCAACAAGAGTATTCAAGTTGAGTGGAAGATATAAACTGAATGAATACTTTGATATTGATGATTATAAAACTAGGTTCTTAATGAATAAGTATGTGATGAAGTATTATGATTATAAAGAAAGATTTGAAGATATTGAAAACATTTACTCACTTCTTTATGGATGCAAAGGAAGTATTGTGACTGGTTTGTGGTCTTTTGATAGATTCTTGTTCAATGATATTTTTAATGTTCTTCAAAAAAGTTTTGAATATATGGAAAGGGCAATTCAACTGACTGCTGGAATTGATATTGAACACTCTTTTTATCATTTTATAAACAGGGATGATATAGTAAATGTTCCAGTTCTTGGATTAGATTTAATTAAAGGTATGGATGGAGATAGGTTCTCATTATGAAAATGGATTTAAAATTATTTACCGTAGAAGAAATTTTAGAAACATATCAAAAGTATGTTGTAAAAGACGAAGAATATTATAAAAAAGTTGATAAAAGATATAAGAGTTTGAATTCTGTTGAAAAGGAAAAGGTCACTTGTCACGACTTTCCAAGAGTTGCTGCTTTATTTGATTTTGAAGATTGGATTGAAAAATATAATTTAAAGGAAGTTGATTCTCTACTAGCAACTTCAAAGGATGATA
>Ga0222713_10001923_pt1 | contig 22556 bp, 21 predicted proteins | sample C33_649DmetaG_FD_165061 | JGI IMG/M metagenome (GOLD analysis project Ga0222713, IMG submission 165061) | Estuarine water microbial communities from San Francisco Bay, California, United States - C33_649D | ecosystem: Environmental > Aquatic > Marine > Unclassified | place: USA: California...
TACTACCTTAATTTATCTCTATCCTGAGTTGCTTTCATCAATAATTTTTCAATAAAGAAAAATTATTCTTTCCGGTTTGACACAGTTTGATGAACGTTCTCGTCGAATTATTATCAACAATTATAAATTTCCTAAAACCAACAGCAAAATGCCAAATTAAATTCTCATAAATAAATGAGAGCGATATTATCTATTCCTTCTTTATCAAATATCACATTTCTAGGAAGAAGATTTTTATTATTCAAGGAGTTATAAGCCAAATTCTCTGCTCCAACTTTTTTTATTGAAGATTTAGTTGAATATTTTATAAACTTCTCGTCAATTCTATATTTAATCGGCGCTGCCAATTCAAAAGATAAAAACAGAGCAACGAAAGATAAGACAGCAACTATAAGAAATTTTAGTACCGACTTTATTTTCATAATTTATATTCTTTTAATTGTTTGAATATTTCTGTAAATACCACTTCACCGTTTTAGTAATCCCCGTTTCGAAAGTTTCCTTTGGCTGCCACCCTAGTTCTCTTTGTATTTTACTTGAATTAATGGCGTAGCGTCTGTCATGACCTTGCCTATCTTTTACAAAATTTATAAGTTTGGAATAAGAAGATAAACCATTTGGATGTTGTGGGGCAAGATCATCAAGCAATGAACATATAATATTTACAACTTCAATATTTGTTTTTTCGTTATTTCCACCAATATTATAACATTCCCCAGGTGTTCCTTTTTCTAAAACATTCATTATTGCTGAGCAATGATCAATAACAAATAACCAATCACGGATATTTTGTCCATCACCATATATAGGCAGATTTTTACCATTAAGGGCATTGGTAATGATCAAAGGTATTAGTTTTTCTGGAAACTGGTATGGTCCATAATTATTGGAGCAGTTTGTAATAATGGTTGGTAATCCATAGGTATGAAACCAAGCTCTAACAAGATGATCAGACGATGCTTTGCTTGCAGAATAAGGGCTGTTTGGTTCGTAATTCGATTCTTCGGTAAATGCTGGGTCGCTATTTTTTAGCGATCCGTAAACTTCGTCAGTGCTTACATGTAAAAAACGAAAAGTTTTTCTCTCTTCAGTTGTTAGATTATCAAAATATTTTCGTGTGGATTCTAATAAATTATAAGTTCCTATAATATTAGTTTGAATAAAAGTGCTAGGATTACTAATTGACCGATCAACATGACTTTCTGCTGCAAAATTTATTATTGCCCAAGGTTTATAATGTTTCAGTAAATCAGATAGTAATATTTCATCGGAAATATTACCTTGGATAAAAACATGGTTTAGGTTATTTTTTATTGGAGATAAATTATTAATATTACCAGCGTAAGTTAATAAATCTAAATTTATTATTCTATCCCTAGATTGTGTTACCCATTCAAGAACAAAGTTAGAGCCTATAAAACCAGCACCACCAGTTACCAAAATTGTTTTTTCTGTCATATTTTATTTAAAATCCCTCCTATAAATAGCGCAATATTGCCAAATAATGTTTGACGATAAATCTTACATTTTATAAATCCCATAATTCGAGGAATTAAAGATCTATCTCTTGCTTTAGAAAATATACTTAATTTATTTTTATTTTCTTTGGTTAGTAAAACAGAATTATCTGTTAATATTTTGATATTTCTATCATTCCAAGATCTAAAAGAATTGTTTAGTAACATTTTTAATCTAGATAATCTAGCAAAAAAATCATTATTAGCGCCTATTAAATTATTACCATGTTGTCGGTATAACAATGTTGGTTCGGAATCGTAATAAATAAATCCTTCTGAGCCAGCTATTAATTGATATATAAACCAATCGTGGCTTACAGTATCTATATTTGACCCAACTTTTATTATTAAATCACGAGCTTTTTTGTTGAAAACCATGGTATTGCCGCCTGCAATACTTTGAACTAAAGCATTGGCAAATGAGGGTTTTTTTGTGAATAATGGTGAGTAACCAATTTGTTTGCCATTAGCATTGACCAAAATAGTTCGTGAGCAATAAAGCGCAGGTATATTGGAATCAACATTTTGTAATTGGGATACTGCCTTTTCAAGTTTTGATTCAAGCCATATATCATCTTGATCTGATAGAGCATAAAAATCAAAATTACCCTGAGTGCTTGCTATCCCATTCAAAAAATTTTTAGCAAAACCCAATTTAGGATTGTTTGATAGAAAATTAGTTTTATTCTTTTGTTGAAAGTTTTGAATCAATTTTTTAGTACTATCAGTAGAACCATCATCGTAAACAAATAAATGCCAATTTTTGAAGCTTTGATTAGCAAATGAAGTTAGCTGTTCTTGTAAAAACTTTTCTCCATTATAGGTGCACATTATAATAGCTATAGTGTTGTTCATAAACAAATTATTTTTGTATAAGATTCATGATTTTAGTTTTTCTATTTGCTGATTAGATAAGCCGGTCGCTTTGGTAATTGAATCAAGTGGCAAACCTAATTTTAGCAAGTTTTTTGCAATTTCTGCTTTTCCCTCTGCTTTAGCTTTATCTTCTAACTCTTTTCTTGTATTTTCTACTTCTTTTCTTGTATTTTCTACTTCTTTTCTTGTGGTTTCTACTTCTTTTCTTGTATTTTCTATTTCTTCTTTTTTGTCTAGTAAATAAGCTTCTGCTGCCAGATTATCCATAATACGTTTAATTTCTTGCTCGTATGCAATTAGTTCAGTTTCATTCCAATTAAATTGATTAAGAGCCTCATAAGCGTGTTCTATAACAAGATCGCTACCGATGATTTTCTTTAAATCTGCTTCGCTGGTGCTATCAGCGTATTTAAAGAAGAAGCACCATTTTTCAATAATTGTTTTTAGATTTTCAATTTTATCTATTGGAAATTTTGGTAATTGAATAAAACTAAAAGAAAAATCCTTTAAATCATGTTCATAAGTGTTTTTATCTAAAATTACGTGGTGTGATAAATATTCAGATTTTTGTGGGAATATAATATAATCGCTAATAGCGATAAATATTACCTTTTTTAAATTTGCATATAGCCCATCGTTTTTTTCACCCATGTTTAATTGCCTCCCATAAGCTTTTGCAGCGTAATATTGCGCTCTTTTTTCAAAACCTTTGGAAGGTGATACTTGCATCTCGACAATTATCTTTGTGCCATTTTCTGATTTACATAACACATCAACGATTGACTGTTTTTTATATGCAATTTCAGGATCTTGTATTGGTGATAGAAAGGTAACATCTTGTATTTGATCGCCACCAGTAAATCCCATAATATCATTAATAAAATGAATCAAAATATCTTTGTTTTTTTCAGAACCAAAGATTTTCTTAAATGCTACATCATTTTTTGGATCAAGAAATTTAGATACTGCCATAATTAATTTTATTTTCAGTTTTTATAATATTGGTATATTACCACGAAAAGCTCATTATTGCTATATTAATAACATCTTGTTTGTAGCATTGCTAAATAAATTAGTTGTGATTTAATGATCATGTAGTTGCGAGTAAATGATCATTAAAAAGCAAAAGTTGTTTGCTTCCTAATGATCATTCCTATATTAAAAATCCAAGTTTTAAATAATTTTTATAAATACATTTTATTCAAAATATACAATGTTCCCTAAACAACTTAAATCACTCATTATAGCTACTTATGTACTATTTGCATGCCAAGCATTAGCAGAAGCGCCATTTAAGTTCGATGTTGCAGGGTTTGCTGGAAATAATCGTAATTTTTTTCAAGTTGGTGCATTTCTACCAATAATGCAAAATGAAGACGGGCTTCTTTTTAGTGACATTAGAGGTATGAAGCATTTATTACATTTTAAGAAAAAAAATAAAACAATCTATAGCGAAGACGTTTATGAGTTCAATTTTGGTCTAGGGTATAGGCGTATAATTGATCAAGATTTAGTTTTCGGTGGCGTTGCCTACTATGATATTAGAAAAGCTCAATTAAAAGATGCAAACTTTAGTCAAGCAACTTTAAATTTTCATATCTTATCGCAAACTTGGCAGTCAAATTTAAATCTATATGCTCCAATTGGCAAGAATAAAATCACAAAATCTAGTCATGTATTTACAAATAAGGCAAAGATTGTAAACAATGATGTTTTTTTTAAATATCAAGATCAAAACATAACGGAAAAAGTTATGAAAGGTTTGGATTTTAGAGTTAGCACAATAATACCGAATATTAATTCTCTAAGATTTGGTGCAGTGGTGTATTACTTTCAAGGAGATAAGTCATTTATTGGTGGTGGTCCAGAAATCAATTTCGCATACAATGATTCAATAAATATAGAATCAAGTATTACATATGATAAGCTACGTAAGGCTAATTTTATCACTGGGATTAGGTTCACTTTCCCTTCGTCCAAAAGAAATGTAAGACCTATTGATAAGCTACTATCTACAAAAGTGGAGCGTGATATTGATCTTGTAACAAGTACTAGCACTGATAATTTTTTTACCCAAGAAAAGCAAGATAATGCAATCGCCATAAATACGAATCAGATAAATGGTATTAACAATCCGAGCAAATTAAATGAAAATAAGAAGCTTATCTCTAAATTACTATCAGTCGTAGATAATGATGGACAGATAATCATCAGTGATGACGCTGATGGTGAAAATATTACCCTTAATGACACAAATAAGTTTGAAGCTAAATCGCTTGCGAAATCTATTGAGAATGCAAAATTTGCAGCCAATGCAAATTTAGATAATACCAATGCAAATTTAGATAATAATTTATTAAAGCAAAAAGTAGTTAATAATGTTATTTACTCAAATCAAAAGACTATTGAGAAGGTTATTAATCTAGTTGCAGCCGAACAAGCAATTCAAGAAAAATTTGGACTTGATACTATATTTGTTAGTAATCAATCTGTTATTTTAGAATTAAACCAAAGATTTCTAGACAGCTTAATCAAGAGGTTTTCTAGTAGTAGAAATAATGTAAGTCAAAGTTATTATATTGACTTACCAAATTATGGAAGTGTCGAGGTTAAGCGTGCGGGAACAACACTTATAGTCAATCAAGGTGGCAAAGATTATATTGTTATTGGGATTAATAAAAACAATTTAATCAAAAATGCAAATTCTACTAATATGCCATATAGCACATGGTTTACAGGTGGGCTTGAAGCTAGAGATGGAGGTGTGTATGAAGGTTTGATGCGTGAGACATTTAAAGAGTCTGCTGGAGCTGTATATATTACCAAAGCAGAATTTGATCATGCTATTAAGAATAATCAATTCATCTATGATCAGCAGGCAAAAATATTAGCAATTATAAAAAGTGATAATATCAAGAAAATTGATACCAATCTTCTGAATACAAAGCTAGATCAAGTTAGGCGGTTAAAGTATTAGTGGTTCATTTAAAGAAATACAAGAATATGCTCTCGTGCATCTAGGTGAACTAAGAAATATGTATAATGTAATTGATATAAATCAAAGACTGAATGGAGGTAATATCACCAAGAATCTACATGATAATATTTACAAAATAAATAATACTTAATTTAATGAAAGTAATAAGCTCACAAAAGATAATAATTTTTATATGTGGAATATTTATAATTTTAATTTTTAATAAATTCTCACTTTATAAAAAAGTAATCAACCCTGGAATTCAAAAAATAATGTATAACACTAGCTTGGGTTATAGTATAATTGATTTTTTAGGTGATGCTGAATATATAAGTTCTGCCAGACCAACTCATTATACAAGAGATGAGTATATTATGTCTCTTTACCAAATGATGCATGATATTAACGATGTTTTTGCAGTATTAGATATTGAATATTGGATAGATGGGGGTACTCTGCTTGGAGCGGTTAGGCATAAAGGTATTATTCCTTGGGACGATGATCTAGATATTAATATTCATGAAACTAATGAAAAAAAATTTAAGGAAGAAATAGTTCCGGTTTTAGAAAAATTGGGTTATACAGTTTCTTATAATGACTACAAAAGTTTTTATAAAATTTCAGTCCCGCAGGATATGATAAAATTAATGGATAATGAAAATTATCCAGCGTGTGATGTATTTGTAGCTCACGAAAAAAATGGTCGATTAATTTTGGATGGGTGGCGTCATAGTATCGGGTTAAATGATTGGAAGCCGTTGACACAGTATAAATTTGGAACATTTTTAGTTTGGGGAAATGCTAATCCAGTTCCTTATTTAAATGATTTATATGGAAAAAATTGGAACAAAATTGCTAAAAGAGGTAGCGATCATCTAAATAAAGATTCGCACGAATCTTCAAATGCTCCTTTTATCTTAAGGGATAAAGAGTATGAAGCTGCCGAGCAAAAAGCTAGTATAGTAAATAATTTAAATAAAATAAAAAACTGATATCAGATATGACTTAAATTTTTAAGTTAGTTCAATTAATGCCTCTTCTAGTATTAATATCTGATCTCTAAATTTGCTAGCTTCTTCAAATTCTAAATTACTTGCGCAGATACGCATTTTTTTGCGTATTTCTTCTATATAAGATTTAATTTTTTTAGGATTGGTAATAATATTTTTATCAATAGAATCTTTGTTAGTGGTTACTACATTGCTAACTCTTTCAAGCTCGAGTAAAGCATGAATTTTGGAGGTAATAGTTTTGGGAGTGATGTTGTGAATTATATTATATTCTTGCTGAAGAGTACGCCTTCTTGCAGTTTCTTGGAGGGCTTTATTCATAGAGTTTGTTATTTTGTCAGCATATAATAAAACTCTACCTTCGCTGTTACGCGCTGCTCTGCCAATGGTTTGAATAAGTGAGGTTTCTGAGCGCAAAAACCCTTCTTTATCTGCATCTAAAATAGCTACTAATCCGCATTCTGGAATATCAAGACCTTCTCGCAGCAAGTTAACGCCAACAATTATATCAATATCACCATTTCTAAGATCTTTGATTATTTCTATTCTCTCTAGGGTTTGGATTGCTGAGTGAAGATAACTGACTTTATACCCAATTTCTTGTAAATAAGCGCTTAAATCTTCAGCCATTTTTTTTGTTAGGGTTGTAACAAGAATTCGAAATCCTTTTGCAATAGTGATTTTTATTTCATGAATTAGGTCTTCTACTTGATTTGTTGCAGGTTTTACGATGCATTCAGGATCTAATAAACCAGTTGGTCTTATTAGTAATTCAACAATTACTCCTTTGGTTTGTTCAATTTCAAATGTAGATGGAGTAGCTGAAACAAAAATAGTTTGAGGTCTTAGTTCCATCCATTCTTCAAATTTCAATGGTCTGTTATCTAGAGCTGAAGGCAACCTGAAACCATATTCCACAAGGGAGCTTTTACGAGCACGGTCACCATTATACATTGCTCTAATTTGAGGAACCATAACATGACTTTCGTCTACAAATAATAGTGCATCTTTTGGTAAATATTCAAATAAAGTTGGTGGAGGCGTTCCAGCTTCTCTACCAGTTAAAAACCTAGAATAATTTTCTATCCCTTTGCAAGTACCAGTGCTTTGTAGCATTTCAATATCATACTGAGTTCTTTGATTTAAGCGTTGATATTCTACATGCTTTTCTAAAGATTTTAAATGTGACAGTCTCTCCTGTAGTTCTTTTTCTATATTAGTGATTGCAGCTTTAATTACTGAATCATTCGTTACAAAGTGAGAATTTGCATAAATAGTAATTTTATTTAATTTTCTAAATTTTTCTCCAGTTAAGGGGTCAAACTCATTAATATATTCAAGTTCATCACCAAAAAAAAATAATCTCCAAGCCCTTGTAGAATAGTGAGATGGGAAAATATCAATTGATTCTCCTCTAATTCGAAAAGATCCTCTTTCAAAGGCGATATCATTTCTTTCGTATTGTAGCTCGACTATCTTTGTTAGTAATTCATTACGCTTGTATTTTTTTCCTGCTTCTAATTCCATTGTCATTTGAGAATATAATTCAGGTGAACCAAGACCATAAATACATGAAACAGATGAAACAACAATTACATCTCTGCGCTCCAGAAGCGATCTTGTTGCTGAATGTCTTAGCAAGTCAATTTGTTCGTTGATTGATGAGTCTTTTTCGATATAGGTATCAGTCCTCGATATATATGCTTCTGGTTGGTAATAATCGTAATAAGATACAAAATATTCAACAGCATTTTCTGGGAACATATTTTTCAGTTCTGAATAAATTTGAGCGGCAAGAGTTTTGTTATGAACCATGATCAAAGAAGGTCTGTTGGAAATGGCAATAACATTTGCCATAGTAAAAGTCTTGCCGGATCCAGTAATACCAAGTAGCATTTGTGATTTTTCATTAGAAGAGAGACCGGCTAGTAGTTCTTTTATTGCTTTTGGTTGATCGCCGTTTGGTTGATATTCTGAATGTAGTTTGAAAAGACTCATCGATTTTGCTATGATGTTTGATTGTTTGTAGCTATAGTGACTATAAATCATTACAAAAAAATAACGAGGTTTTTATGCAAAAAATTGTAATTTATACTACGACAACTTGCCCATATTGTGTTCGTGCTAAAGCTCTTCTTGAGCGTAAAAATGCTATATATCAAGAAATAAATGCTGAAGATCCAAAAATTAGAGAAGAAATGGTAAAAAAAGCAGGAGGTAGAAAAACTGTGCCACAAATATTTATCGGTGATTTACATGTTGGTGGATGTGATGATTTATACGAGTTAGATAAACAAGGAAAATTGGATGAGAAATTATCATCATCATAATAAATATCATTATTTATAATTGGAATGATGCAAGATTCAGTAAAAAATAATTTTATTAAACGTTGGTGGCGTGTAATTGACCAACAGACAATAATTGCAATGATTATTCTTGTGTCTTTTAGCCTGATGCTAGTAACTACAGCCAGCCCTGCTGTTGCCAATAGGATTGGTCTTACAGATAATTATTTTTCATCAAGGCATATAATTTTTTTGTTTCTTGCGGCTATAATAGTTTTGGTTTTTTCATCTTTGGATAAAAAATGGATTAGGCGGTTTGCTATATTAGGATTTTTAGCAAGTTTAATTATGCTTGTTTTTGTTAAACTTTATGGTTTTGAAGTAAAAGGAGCAACTAGATGGATAAATATTGCTGGTTTTTCTTATCAGCCATCAGAATTTATGAAGCCATTTTTTGCTGTTGTTACTGGTTGGGTATTATCTATTCAATATCAAGAAGAATTTCCAAGTTTTAAAGCGTGTTTTTGTTTATTTGTTCTTGTTGTTATTTTATTAATCATACAACCAGATTTTGGTATGATTGTTATGGTATCAACAGTTTTTGGTATTCAATTATTTGTTGCTGGTTTGCCAATTATCTGGATATTTATAGCAGTTTTTGGCGCTGTTTCAGGAAGCGTTGGTGCTTATTTATTATTGCCACATGTGGCTGCCAGAATTAATAAATTTCTAGATCCCTTAAATAGTGAAAATTACCAAATTACTAAATCTTTGGAAGCGTTTGAATCTGGTGGTTTATATGGAAAAGGACCAGGGGAGGGGGTTGTTAAACAGTATCTGCCAGATTCTCATACAGATTTTATATTTGCCGTTGCTGGCGAAGAGTTTGGGGCAATTATTTGTCTTATGATAGTACTTGCATTTGCTTATATAGTAATTAGAAATTTAGTAAATTTATTGCATGAAAACGATAAATTTACACAAATTGCTGCTATTGGTATAATATCTCAGTTTGGTTTGCAAGCTGTTATTAATATAGGTGTTACATTGAACCTATTACCTACTAAAGGTATGACTCTACCCTTTATAAGTTATGGTGGTTCTTCTACTTTAGCGGTTAGCATAGGAATGGGAATGCTTCTTGCTCTTACTAAAAGAAAAACTTCTTTAGTTAAATATAGATCACAAAATGTTGAAGTTTAAAAGAGTGTTTTTACAAAAAATACTCTTTTTTGCTAACTGCATGTAGAAAATAAACTTTCTTTTCTACCGCCTCTTCTTCAATTAAATCTTTATCTTCTTTTTTTATAATTTTAGCGTGAATGGGTAATTTTTGTCCATAACATCTGCAACCATAGTCAGTGCCAGGATGTTTCATATCGTCTTCATAATTAAAAACTTTCCCTTCAAGTTCTTTATGTTCAGGGCGTACTTTATCATCCATACAAGTTCGCCATATGTAATAATCACCAAAATAATAACTCTTCTCTGGGAATTTTTCGCTAATTTCTTTAGGAATAATTGTCTCTCCAGGGATGACTTCAAACATTTTATCTTCCGGTATTATTTCATCATATGGTTTTGAATATAGAGGGCAATTTCTAGAATCAAAAATAATTGCTCTTATATTATTACGATTTTGCAAACCTATTCTTTCTAAAGGATTGGTTGAATAGCTGGAATTTAGCTTGATTTCGTTTGTTGCTAATTCTAAGTAAGCTACATTATTGGTTTTGTAATATTCTTTTAAATATTCTGAAAATTTTGTATTTTTACCTGCAAGTTTTGGTGATTGATAGTACATATCGGTTAATATAGCTCTTTCATTTGCTCGTATTGTATTCCAATAAGGATGATATATTTTGGCAAGTTCATTTTCTCTTAAACAAATTCCATATTTTTTAAGCATTAGAGCTTGTTCTTTGCTGATTTCTAACTCTCCTTTTATTGCGCTGTAAAAAGATAAAGAGCCTTTAAACATTCGGTTCCATTCAGTCCTAGATGCATTTCCTCTATCCATATTAAAGCCATAACCTATGGTTAGTTTGCCTTTGCTATCCTTATATACTTTACCAGAAAAACCCTCTCCGCTTGCTATAATATAAGATAATTTTTCATAATAAATTTCATTACCACAAAAGTTTGTTATCTCCAAATTGTGTAATTGATCACGCAAGCGTGCTGCCTCTTTTTCATCTATTTCCATTCTAGTAATTTTAGAAATTATATAAAAACAAACCATGCTAGTAATTAGCATTAATAAAAAAATATATTTTTTTTTCATAATTTTAGAATAGAATATTATTTGTGTTGCACTAAGAGTTTTGTATTTTTGATAATGAAGTGTTTTTGTTTACAAAAAATACTCTTTTTTGCTAACTGCATGTAGAAAATAAACTTTCTTTTCTACCATTTCTTCTTCAATTAAATTTTCATTTTCTTTTTTTATAATTTTAGCGTGAATGGGTAATTTTTGTTCATAACATCTGCATCCATAATCATCACCTGGACGCTTCATATCATAATTATAATTAAAAACTTTCCCTTCAAGTTCTTTGTGTTCAGAGCGTACTTTATCATCCATACAAGTTCGCCATATGTAATGATCATCTAAAACATTGCTTTCTGGGAATTTTTTACTAATTTCTTTAGGAATAATTGTCTCTCCAGGGATGACGTCAAACATTTTATCTTCTGGTATTAACTTATCATATGGTTTTGAATATAGAGGACAATTTCTAGAATCAAAAATAATTGCTCTTATATTATTACGATTTTGCAAACCTATTCTTTCTAAAGGATTGGTTGAATAGCTGGAATTTAGCTTGATCTCGTTTGTTACTAATTCTAAGTAAGCTACATTGTTGGTTTTATAATATTCTTTTAAATATTCTGAAAATTTTGTATTAATACCTGTAAGTTTTGGTGATTGATAGTACATATCGGTTAATATGGCTCTTTCATTTGCCCGCATTTTATCCCAATAAGGATGGTATATTTTTGCAAGTTCAAATTCTCTTATTCGCACCCCATATCTTTCAAGTGTTCGAGCTTGCTCCTTGTTGATTTCTAGCTCTCCTTTTATTGCGCTATCAAAAGATAGAGAGCCTTTAAATAGTTGATTCCATTCGGCCCTAGACTCATCTCCTCTATCCATATTAAAGCCATATCCTATGGTTAGTTTGCCTTTGCTATCCTTATAAGCTTTAGCAGAAAAACCCTCTCCGCTTGCTATGATATAATATAATTTTTCATAATAAATGTCATTACCATAAAAGGTGGTTATATCTAAATTGTGTAATTGATCACGCAAGCGTGCTGCCTCTTTTTCATCTATTTCCATTCTAGTAATTTTAAAAATTATATAAAAACAAACTATGCTAGTAATTAGCATTAATAAAAAAAATATATTTTTTTTCATAATTTTAGAATAGAGTATTATTTGTGTTGTACTAAGAGTTTTGGATATTACTTTCTTTGAAAGAAGACATTCTATTATAATTGAATATCTTCATTGCAAGCTAATGTTATAAGTTGGTTGCAACTGTAGGTGATCATAAACTTCTTATGAGTAATGTCAAATATTTTCAACTATTGTTTGGATTGAAAATTATCGATTTTTACCAATAATCATGAATATTTGAAAAATTAATTTAACTAAAATAATACCAATCTTGTAATGTCAGAAAAAAAAATAATATTATTAACAGCTGGTGGTACGGGGGGGCATTTTTTCCCTGCTGTTTCTTTGGCGGAGGAGCTTTGTTTGAACAAGAATTTAGAAGTGCATATTTCAACTGATAATAGATGTAAAAAATATTTAACAAATGATATTAAGATAAAATCTCACATAGTCGATTTATATATTAATTTAGGAGGTTTATTTAAGAAGTTAAAATTTCCTTTTATCATGCTAAATTCTTTGCTAAAAGCCTTTGTTTTAATTTTAAAGCTTAGACCTAAGTTGATTATAGGATTTGGTGGGTATCCAACTTTCCCTGTGATGTTTGTTGGTAGGTTATTTTTTATTTCTACTATTATTTATGAACAAAATTCTTTTTTTGGAAAAAGTAATAAATTTTTTGCAAAAAACTCTAAAATTATTGCATTAGCATATAAAGATACTCATAACTTGCCTCAAGAATATTTGAGTAAAACTTTGATTGTTGGTGATTTAGTAAGGAGTAATATAAAAAACCTCGAACAAAAAAATTTCTCTGATATTGATGATTCTTTTAATTTGTTAATTATTGGTGGTAGTCAAGGAGCTAAAATTTTTTCAATTCTTGTGCCAGAAGCTATAAAAATTTTATTAACAAAATATCCAGATATTAGAATCAAAGTAACTCAACAAGTTCAAAAAAATGATCAAAACTTTGTGCAAAAAATTTATGATGATCTAAAAATTAACAATATTATTTCTGATTTTTTTTATGATATAGATAGCCATTATAAAAATTGTCATTTACTAATTGCAAGATCTGGTGCCACAACTATAGCAGAGCTGAGCTATATAGGGTTGCCAGCTATATTTATCCCACTTCCTTCCGCAGCGGATGATCATCAATATTATAATGCAAAAGCCTTACAAGATTCTGGTTCATCTTGGTTTTATAGACAAAATGATATAACTCCCGAGATTTTAGCAAATAAATTATATGATTTGATTACTAATCCTAATATAATAAAACAAGCATCAATTAATATATTAAAACGAAAAACAGATGGTGTTAAGTATTTGGCTGACACAGTTTTAAAAATAATCTCGTAATTTCTGATTGAAATGTAATAAGCTAGTTGCAACTAGGCTAGATATATGGCATTAATTAGATTTTGTATATATCATTATGATTGTTAAATAATCGGAAAAATTCATGTTAAGTAAAGCAATTATTTTAATCCTTTCTGCATTTCTTTTATCATCTTGTGTTACTGGTCCGGAGGGTTATTTTAAAAAATCAGTCAATAATAAAATTTTTGATCGCAAAGGTTTTGTTAATAGTAAAAGAGCTCCGTTATATAATAAAAAATTTATTGCTAAGGCGAAGCAAAATGTTGCAAATAATGATTATGAAACTGATGATGAAGAAGAATATAATGATTTACTTGAAAATGAAAATATTTCTCAAGCAAATAGAGATATGTATCGTAGAATTCTAGAGCAGGAAGTAGAAAGTAAATACTTAAAAAAAGATGCTAAAGAAAAAACGAAAAAACCATATCCGGTTTTAGTAAGAAATAGTCCGAGACCTGATGATGAGTATAATGATGATTCAGATTTAAGGGCAGAGCTTGATCAAATTAAAGCAATGCTGAGTGAAACTAAAAATGAAATGGCTAACTATAAATGTCCTACCGCCACGCAAATTGAAATGAATAATGTAAAACCATCCACAAAAGTTGAAGCTAAAAAAAATAGTGTCGATGATTCTAAAGTTAATGTAAAAGAAAAGCTACAGCCATTTGAAAATCTGGAAAAAAAAGACTCTTCCCCTGGGGAAATTAGCATTATAGAACCAGTGAAATCTATATAAGATCTATTAGTATTAGCTAGTTTTGTAATTCAATAAATTTATTTTGTCGAAGTTTTATGAAAAAAATAGCGCTGGGAATTTTTTGTATATTTATATCTTATTCATCTTTTGCAGAAATTTATCAAGTAGAGGATTTTACTGAAATAAAGGGTTTGGTGGGGGATATATTTGATAAACGAAATCCACAAAAAATTTTATTTATACTTCCTCTTGATTTGATTCTAAGACCTACCCACCCTGCTATGCAACAGCAAGATGAAAATTATCATTCATTGATGAATAAAGCTTTTGAGAAGGTTAATAAGTCTTCTCTTGTTTATGCTAATACGTTATTATTAACTGATTATCCAAATGATCTAACTGATCCAGCTATTTTGGATTTAGTAGATTATATTCAAAAAAATAATTCTGAATTAATAATTACCACTCCTAATTTTACAGGAGAGTTTAATGGTATAGAGCGTCTTGATGTGTGGACTTTTAATTATTTAAAAAGTAAGAAAATAGATCTGACAAAGGGTGTTTTTGCCAATATGCAGTTAGTTTTTAATCAAGAAATAAAAAAAACAGCAGGGGGGTATCCTACTTTTTACAAAGGATTGCTTAGTTATAATAGCAATAAATCTAGCAATTCTTCTATGCAAGTAATAAGTATATTTTTAGTATCGAAATTACAGAAAGTTCAAGATGTAGTTGTTGTTTTAGATAGTAGAAAAGTGTATCTTGAAGCTTTGGAAAAGCAGTTAAAGATATTAAGGCAAGATAATGAATTCTTTGGTATTTTATATAATTTACCAGTTTTGAAAACTAAAGAAATTTTGCCTGAGGATTATTTGAAATTTTGGCAAAATTTTGTTAAGAAGCTCAATCTATTGAAGAATAAAAATGTTAATTCAAAAACAAAAAATCCTTATGAAGAATAGTTTTAGGGGGGTGTTTGCTATTTTATTATTTCTTTTTTTAAATAATTCGGCTCAAGGCGGAGTAACTAGTACATATTCAATAAATTCAACAACTATTCAAAAAATTGATAAATTAATAGATAAGGATACTATAGTATTTGTCGAACTTGATGATGTTCTGGTGATGCCTCAGTCTAAAATGTTTTATTATGGTGATAATCCACATCGTCTTTTTATTAATACTTTAATAGCCTCAGCGATGGAGAATTCTATTTATTTAAATCGGATTGCTACTTGGTATCAAATGCGTAAAATTAGACTTGTTGAAGATGGTTGGAAAGATTTTATTAATAACTTAAAAAAAAGAAATATTCCAGTTTATGGATTGTGTAATATGCCAATTCAATTGCAAAATATTGAGCAAAAAAGATTTTTGGAACTTAAAGAGCTTGGTGTGGAATTTACAGATAAAATAAATAATACAAACATCATGGAAATTGCTAAGAAAGAAGATTGGTCATCGCAATTTTATTATGGAATAATTTTTACTGGACCATTTAACAAGGCGGAAACTTTAATAGATTTTATGAAAATTACTAATATTTCGCCGAAGAAAATTGTGGTTTTTAATAAAAATAAGAATGATCTTGAGATGATACAGAGGTTTTTTTATAGATTTAGAATAGAATTTTACAGTATCTTGTACTTGGGTGCAAAACAATTTACTCAGATGCCTGATTTTAATGTAGTAAAACTTCAGCAAAAAATGCTTTTTGAAGATAATAAGTGGCTTGAGGATGATGAAGCTGAATCTTTACTCAAAAGTTTGTCTGAGAGTAATGGACAAACCAAAGAGCATTTGAAATAAAATCTATCTTTTTACGTATATGACGTCTACATTAAACTTGTCAGCTAATAAATATATGAGAGATATATGGTTAAAATTTGTACAATTTTATTTAAAGAGATTGTACGTAGTAATTTTGCCAAATTAATTTATCCAACATATCAACAAGATTGGTATAAAAATAAAGGCTATAATGGTATCTCCCATCAAGAAAGATTTAATGATTTTGTGTCAAAGCAAAAAATACCTGGCTCTATATATTTCAAGGAATTTCAGTCGTTAAAGTTAACTAGAGAATTTGTTACTTCAAGTGGCTTTCAAATAGATTCGGTAAAAATGAAACCTAGCAAATTACTGAGTAAAAATAAACCAGGGGATGGGTTATATATTGTATTTTTTCTTGGTAGAAGTGAATATTACGAAAGTAGGTTTCGTGATATGGCTCTTTTTGCACAAAATACCGGAGCAACTATTGTAGGTTTTAATCCGAAAGGATTCAATTCAAGCTCTGGTGAAACAAAAATCTTATTTGACATTGTTGATGATGGCATAGCTATTGTAGAATCTTTAATCGCTTGCAACATTAGTCCAAAACAAATTGTTTTTTATGGAAACTCTATTGGAGCTATTGTGCAAGAAATGGTGTGCAAACATTTTAGAAAATTAAAATTAGCTGATTTTCGTCAAATTAATAGCAATTCTTTTTCCTCTCTTGCTAGTGTTTTTTCTACCAACATGAGGATGCGATTTTTAAAAAATAAAATTATGAAATTAATGAAATATGCTGATTGGGAAATAGATTATGCACAAAATTTTTATAAAACAGGTGTGATGAGGTGTTTTTTGTCACGTAAAGGAGACAAGATTATAAAAAAAGAGGCATCTTTTTGTTCTAAAATCAATAGATTTCAAGATATTATTGATGCGCCAGAAGAATATAGAGAAACTCTGAATTGGTTAAATAATAATAGTGAATTGATTACTATTTCACCGAATAAAAAAGATCCGCATATTTTGAGTTTGTATAATATGTTTCTTAAAACTCAAGATGAAAATGGTCGCAATTTTACCGTGTGGTATTTTATTAATCGATATCTTGATGCTTCAAATAAATTTGTATAACTTATTATAATCAAAATCTTTGCATTTTAAGCTATTTGGGATTATAATAACTATGCCCTTAGGGGATATGGTGATAAACGTTATTTGGAATAGAAGTTGCGGACCCGGGGGCGGTACCCGGCGCCTCCACCAAAATTTTTGGGGGCGAAATAGGATCGACGTGCTTAATAAAGGGATAATTTTTACCCGGTATGATTCCACCGAATCTTTTTATTCAGGGTCAAAAAAAGTAAATGCAAACGATAATAATCGTCTTGCGGCTGCTGCTTAATTTTAAGTAGCTATAGCCACGGGGCTGGGGGCTTGCCTGGCAACAGAAAAGCCCTATATTTAATTTTAATATGTGTGTTATGGCATTTAATTATCGATATTTAATAGATGAAGCGGTACTTAAGGTTTTAAAACAAATACTTGATGATGTAAAAAATAATGGTTTTTTAGGGGATCAGAGTTTTTATATATCTTTTCGCACGAATCATACGGGGGTTGTTTTATCTAATATTATGAAACAAAAATATCCTAAGGAAATTACTATTGTTTTGCAGCACCAGTTTAAAAATCTTAATGTTTATGATGAAAAATTTACTGTAAATATTAGTTTTGGTGGTGTGGCAGAGAATATACAGGTTCCGTTTAATGCTATAACAAGTTTTTTTGATCCAATAGATAATTTTGGGTTTCAATTTGCTAAAAAAGAATATTCTGATCATATTCAAAACAATCATGTTACCAAAGCAGATATTTTACCTTCAGAAACTAAGTTTGCTAAAAGCAAAAAAAAACTAATGACAAAAGAGGCTGAGGTGATTTTGCTTGATAAGTTTAGAGAAAAACGTGATGAAAAAAATAAGACGTAACTAATGTTATCAAAGCCAATATTAGATATATATACAGATGGAGCTTGCTCCGGAAATCCTGGTCATGGAGGTTGGGGGGCGTATTTAGAATACAAAATCGCTGGATCTAAAGATGTAAAAAAAGAAATTTTTGGTTCTAGTCATCAGACTACAAATAATCAAATGGAAATGATAGCTGCTATAGAAGCATTGAAAATACTAAAAAAACCCTGTATCATAAATTTGTATACTGATAGTAAGTATTTGCAGCTTGGTATTACAAAATGGATTCATAATTGGTGTAAGAATAACTGGCGCAAAAGTGATAATAAACCAGTGAAAAATTCTTTTTTGTGGCAAAGTTTGCAGAATGAAATTGTTAAACATGATATTGTCTGGCATTGGGTAAAGGGGCATTCTGATAATTATGGTAATATTATAGCTGATAAGTTGGCGATAAAAGGTAAGGAAATTGCAGGTCAAGAAATTAAATGTCGTTTATAGATAAATTCTTAGCAAAATTTTATGCTAAAAAAGTTGGAGAGGATAGTTTTGGCAATATTTATTATCTGAGTTTTTTTAAAAATTACTTAGGTAAAAATAAGAGATTAGTTATTTATAATGGTCTTAACTTATCATCTAAAGTTCCTCCCATGTGGCATTCATGGCTTCATTATATGAGTGATGATATTCCAAGAGATGAAAAATCTTTTGCATGGCAAAAGAATTACCAACCAAATCTAACAGGAACAAAATATGCTTATGATCCATCGAAATTAAGCAACAAAGAGCGTGTTTATAATCAATGGCGACCAAAATAAAATAGGTATTTATTATGCATCAAAGAGTAGTTGAAACAATAGTGGGTTTTTTAGTAATATGTTTTGCCGCGGGTTCTTTTGCTTTTTTCTATAAAATTGGTGGTTCTTCAAAGGAACATGAAGGATATATATTAAATGCTTATTTTCAGAATATCGAAGGTTTATCAGAAGGTAATGATGTTAAACTTTCAGGGATTAAAGTTGGTTATATTGATAATTTAAGTTTAGAAAATGACACTTATTTAGCTGTAGCAAAACTCAAGATAAAAAAAGGTATTGATATTCCTTCTGATTCAAGGGCAATAGTATCTACTAGTGGATTATTGGGTGGAAAATATATAAAAATAGACCTTGGCGCTGCAGATGATAATTTACAAGAAAATGGCAAAATTAAGTTCACTCAATCATCTATTAATATTGAAGATTTGATTGGTAAATTAATGTATTCTTTGACAAGTAAAACGAATTGATTGTTAACTATGTCGTTGCCTGATGGATTTGTGTATCTTAGTGATGTTGATCTCTCAATTATTCAGATTATGTCTTAATTACTTCTAGAATGATGTTTCATAAATATCGTTGCTTATAAAAGTTTTTCTAGACTTTAGTAAGATTTTTTATTAATTTTGTTAAATTTTGAGTTTTATGCATGTTGGTAGAAAAAATCTTTTTAAGTTTGTTGTTTTTGATACCAATTATTGGCTTATATTCTGGCTTATCAGCTGCGGGAACAGTGCCTGTTTTTTTATTAGTATGTTTATTTTATGTTAGAAAATTTCTGGAATTTCGAATTAGGGATAATAAACTTGAGATAATTTTTATTCTATGGGTGATATCAAGTTCTTTATGGTCAATAAGTTTTGTAAGTATTTTTTCTTCAGCAATAAAATTTACAGCGGAAGTTTTTCTTGGATTTTTTGCACTACAGAATATTGGAAAAATAAATATTGATGAATCAAAGATAGAAAAAATCCTAATAATATCTTTATTGGTTTCGATAATAGTTTTTTCTATTGAGACTATAACTAGCGGTAAAGTTAGTTTGCTTTTTAGGGAATTACTGCAAAAAAAAGAATCGCATATATTTTTCTTACACTATTTAGATAGGGGGTTAGCATTAGTAACTTTACTATCATGGGTAGTAATTTCTATTTTCTTAAAAAATGAAAATAGAATAGCATCTTTGGCAGTTTATTGCGGATTAATAATAGTATTGAGTTATTCTGATAATTTAGCAGCCTTGGTTGCTCATATTATTGCTGGCTTTGTTTTTGTTGTTACTAGATTTACAATATTAAAAAATCCTAAAATATTATGCTTTTTGTTTTTAATTTGTAATATTTTGATGATAATATTTGCTTTTAAAGTTGATGCTCTTAAAATAGCTCAAGAAAATTACATTTTACCATTATCAGCTAAACACCGCTTGTTTATTTGGAATTTTGTTGCTGAAAATTCAGAGAAACAACCTATTTTGGGTATTGGATTTAATGGATCAAGGCAATTTTCGGTAGAGGAAGATCAAATGATAAAGTTATTTGGTCAAACATTGAGTCCTTTGCCGCTGCATCCACATAATAATGTTATGCAAGTTTATTTTGAACTTGGTGTGATAGGGTTAATTTTATATTTAGCCTTGGCATGTAATTATATATTGTTTATCGGTAAGTATTATAGGACAACAAATATAATAAGTCAGGATTTAATATGTTCCTTATATAGCTGTTTTTCCGTTTATTGGATTATGGCTATGATTTCTTATAGCTTGTGGCAAAGTTGGTGGGTATTTTCTATTTTTTGGATATCATCTTTACTCTCAATGCTTATTATTCCCAAAATTCATTCTTGATTTACGTTAAAATCACATACCCTAAATGTAATCATTAAGTTAATTATATCAATTTTGTTGATATATTATTAATAATATATCAACATTAAAATAATATTATAAGGAAAATCTAAAGTTAGATAAGGGTGAGATATGGTTATTGATTATAAGACTTTTAATCTTAGTACTGCTGCTGATAGTGGCGGGGTTACTGGTAGTCAACGTGTAAAAGGTTTGGAAGGAAAGAATTATCAGTTAAAATCTTCTATGCGAACAAAGAGTAAATATTCAATGCGTTCTATTAAAGCAGGTGGGACTGACAGAGAAAATTACGGTGAAGTGATATCAGCAAAAATAGCTAGAGCAATTCTAAGCAACGAAAATTTGCCAAATGGAGCTCCTGAGGTTAGTTTGGTTTATGATAAAGAAGGAAAAACAACGCCTGTAGCCTCAAAATATTTAGAAGGAGAAAAGGTAAGAACTCTTGATGCTTTTATTGTAGAGAAAGGTCAAATTAAATTAAAAGGTAAGGATCATATAAAATTTGTTGATGGAAACAAAATAGGTCGAGCAGCTAATCCAAAAGATCGAGAGTATGATATAAGTGGTGATGATAATAAATCTTTACGTAAAGATATAGCACTTGGTATCGCCGGTTCTATAATCACAGGAGATCATGACATTAACCCTGGTAATTTTGTCGTAGTTACTAATGAAAAAGGGGATAACAGAGCTGTAAGAATAGATTTTGGACATGCGTTTAATGATTTATTAAATGCTCCTGAGCTTTTCGGTGGTAGGGTAAGGAATAAGAATAATCAAGTTCTGGATTTTTTAAACAGAGAGAATGTAGCTAATTTCCCTTCAGCCCAAGCTAAACTTTGGCGGGATTACCCGGGGATGATTCCAACACAAGAAATGGCAGATGCTTTTTCTGAAGTTTCAAAATCAGAAAAATTAATGGAAGGAGTGGGTGCTGCGAAAGCTGAGTTCACATCTCTTTTATCTGAGATGGAAAAGAACAACGACAAAGATGGAATTGAGCATTTAAAAAAATCTTTAAATGCCATAAGTAGTAATATAACTGGTGTTGATCTGGCAAAAGACTTAAGTGCTAATGAATGTATAGAAGCTGCTTTTTTGAATGTAGAAAAATTTTCAAAAGACAATCTTAAAAAAATGGGAGATGTTGCTGAATTAATGCAGATGCAGGTTGATATTGATTCAATAATAGAAGATAAGAAACATGGTTTAAAGATAGATGAAGCGAGAGTAGAAAAAATAAAAACTACTTATGATAAATTAAAGCAATCAGAAGGGATAGGACAAAAGGGTGGTAATAAAATAGAATGGATAAAAACAGATCCTAAAAAGCCTGCTCATGAAGGAGATTTAGAAAGTTATATTAAACAACGAGGAGAGAAGCTTGGTATATTGAAAGGGCAGAGTAAAGAATTAGTTCGTTCCGATCTCAAATTACCAGAAAAGAAGTTTACCCCTTGGAAGAGGTTAAAAAAATTTATACAGAAAATGATATTTAACGGGAAGTCTAAAGAATTAGAAAATATCATGGGAAATAAAGCTAAAACAGCCTCAGAAAAAGATCTGGGTAAAGCAAAAGTTCCTGATCAAGAAAAAGGGCAAGTGATTAAAAAATTAAACATTTCAGCTGCTAGTGTTTCAGATAAAGTTGATACTACTTCTCGTGACTCTGAAATAGCAAAGGATTTGCAAGCTCTTAAGGAACTACAGAAAGATATTGTAGCTGGAAGTATAAAAGGACTGCCAAAAGAAAATGAAGCATTCCATAAGCATGTTTCAAAAGAAGGTGCTGGAATAATTTTAGATAAAGAAGTATCAAAATTACTATCTGATGTAGAGCGTGAAACACATAAAGAGATTCATGCAAAATATCAGCATAGTGATATAGAATGGAAAGAAGGTAAAGAGGCAAGTATATCAAAAAATGGTGTAGAAATTTTTAAGTTAAGCAATACA
>Ga0222713_10001924_pt1 | contig 22551 bp, 7 predicted proteins | sample C33_649DmetaG_FD_165061 | JGI IMG/M metagenome (GOLD analysis project Ga0222713, IMG submission 165061) | Estuarine water microbial communities from San Francisco Bay, California, United States - C33_649D | ecosystem: Environmental > Aquatic > Marine > Unclassified | place: USA: California...
TGAAGATATAGATAATTATATATATTTGTTCGTTGGGCCATAATTACAATTCGGGCATAAAGTTCATATCTTCATCGCCAGCATCAAGTTGAACAGCAAAATCATAAACTATTGAAGGATCGCCATCAATTGAGGTTAACAAGATAGCAAACTTGATTGTGGAAGAAGGAGTTTCAAGTTCAAATGACTTATTAGGTTCAATGATTGTGTATCTTGCAAAATCATACTTGTAACCATCTCTGTCATCAGTTGTATACCCATAAACAATTTCTCCATCCTTCTTATCTTGATTTGATGTTAGCAAGCCTCTTCTAAAAGTAGGTACAGGAGATGTTGTACTGTAATCTGCAGAATCAAATGTCTTAGTAAAGAAGTAAGAACCTGTTGCTGCTGAATAAGAAACAGTGACTGCTAGAATCTCTGGAGAATCGCCTTGAGTTGCAGTTACAAGTTCAAGATAGAATTGTAAGAACTTTCCGCTGTAAGCCTGTAAGTCTATACTCAAGGTCTCAGCTGAAGCTGGAGCAGTCGAGTTATTGATGTAAGATTTTGAATAAGCAGTTGACCATTCAGCAGTTAAACATGCAGATGAAGAATCAGCTGTTCTTACATAAACATTTACTTCAGTTCCAGCATCTAACCCAAGAGCGGTGTTTAAATTGTATTTATTCAACACTAAAACTGACATAGTATCCCATCTAGTCAAAGTTGGAACATAGAATGGTCTACTGACATAGTTTCCAGTAGATCTCACCTTTCTCTTAGGTGAGTAAATAGTATCTAACGTGCCAGATTTATAAGTGATAGGATCAACCGTAGAACTCATAGCCGGTTTAACTTGATAAATCACAGTTGTTGTTTTTGTAGTAGATGTGGTTCCACCACCACCACCCTCTGCAGGATTAATATTAAGAGTGCCAGTGTAAACTTCATCATCTAGTGTAGCTGTTACAGTTGTGCTTATTATTGTACTTGCAACTGTTGATGGAACTGTAATTGTAAATGCATCAGAAGATCTTAAACCTGCTGCTACAGTTACATTTGTAACTGCAGATGTCGAATTGCCATCAGTAGTGATTGCAAATACTGAAGAAGTCGTTTTTGCTTCTGCTATAGTCAATGTTGCCTCAGCAGTATTGCCTGCAGTGACAGTAGTAGGAGTAAATGTAATTTTACCTGTACCTATTATAATATCTTCTCCACCACCTTGTTCTTCATTACCCAAAATAATGAAGTCATCTAAAGATGCATATGGAATGCTTCCATCTTCAAGTTGATAATTATGATAGTTCCCAGCTTCATCTTTTAATCTAACATAAGTATATTTTTTATTACTCTCATAAAATGTTGGATCAAAAGTATAAGAAAAACCGTCAAGAGAAGAAGCAACGTAACTATTTACAACATTAGATATAGAAGTAATATTTGTTGGCCTGTAAATCACATTACTAGGCACTGTTTCGACAGGATTTGTATCAGATCCATTATCTTTCCACAACAAACTAAATGTAGGTGTAATTCCCGCTGATATTTCCTTGACAGCCAATTCTAACTTTACTTTATATAATTCGTCTTCAGTAAACTCTAATGTGCTAGTAGAATAATAATCTGTAGTAGTATTTGAAGTGATATTATTTTCAGTAGTCCATAATGAAGCTGGAGTCAAAACAGTTTCATCAACAATAAGCCTTGCTGGTGAATTAGTTTTCAAAAGAAATTGATAGCTTGTAGTGCTCGGCGACTTGATTGAAAAATCCAATGTGGCCGTGTAATAAGAAGAACCAATTCCTGATGGTTTAAGTGAATTGAAGTTTACGTTACTTAATGAACTTTGGAGAGTTTGTCTTTGAATAAAAGAAAAATCTCTATCATTTTTATAATCTGTAGAGCCTGCAGCAGCAAATTGTTTATATGTCAAATTTGAATAAGTCTCTGTATTTTTTGGAAATACACCTTCGTACCATGCATCAATATTTTTGACATAGACATGAAAGCTTTCAGATAATGATACAAACAAAAACTTACCTGAAGAATCGTCACTTATATTAGTAATTTTAAAATCTGAACCAAACTCATTTAAAGTAGCCAAAGTTGATGGATTTGAATTAGAATCGTATGTTAATTTATAAACAGTGCCATTGCTAAAGCCTGCTACAATAGTATCAAGCGTTGTAGAGTAAATCATAGATAGTGTTTCATCTACAACTGGAGTGCTAATGCTGTTGATATCAGTACCATCATAAGTATAAATATTGCCTTCTTCACTATCTAATAAACCAGAAGTAGCAATATACAATAGCCCCTTGTTTGTAGCTAAAAATGATACTTTATTTTCAGTAAACGAATTAGATACTAAAACAATTCTTTTATCTTGATATTTATATAAAGAGGCGTTTTTGGATGTTGTCTTTTTTGTTCCAATATATAAAGACCCTGCATAAGAAACTAATGCTGTGATTGGTGGTAACAAAACTCTTGATGATGAATCTAATGGGTTTTTTGTATTTACAATTGTCCAATAATCACCCCTAGAAGATTGAAGTAAGTAACCAAGTCTAGTTCCGGCATAAATCACAGAATTATGAACAGCTGTGCATAAAATCGTATCACCAGTTGCCAAAGATGTGTTAGTAGCGCTTCTTATCGTAGAACCTTGTGAAACATTTATTTCATTATCACCAAATATTGCTGCTTGGCTTGATGAAGGTGCAGTAAGCAATTTAGGTTGCCCATAACTTATACCAGTGTGCTTTTGCCACAATCCAGCTTCGTTAGTGATATTCCAATCATATACTGTTGATCCTTCTGTAAAAGGTGCCCAACCCCTAGTATTTGAACCTACGAAATCATCAGCATCTCTAAAATCAGAAAAATGTGAAACTTGAACTTCAGTCACATCGGACCAATCATCTATACCAGCAATAGTAAGGGTGCCACCAGTTCTTTGCAGCGTGTTGTAATCACCTTTGTAAACAACTCTAATATTTGAAAGCCTTATAGATGTTGTAAACTTATATCTAATGAAATCTGTAGTAGTAACATCAGAAACATTAATAAATAATGTTTGCCATTTAGCTGTTGGACTTGTTTTTACTTCTACACTGTAATTTTTTGAAACAGAAGAAGTTACACCAATATCAATAGAACTTACCAAAGGATATAAATAAGTTTGGCTATCAGGTGTAAAGTACATATTTAATATATATGCATCACCTGACCCTATTCTTTCATATCTTGAAATGTTTGTAGAGCCACCAAAATTAGTAGCTTCATAAAGATTCTTGCCCAAAATATCTTGAGCCATTATAGTATTAGATATTGCAGATCCGTCTTTGAACGAACTTACAAAACCAAGGTACCCAGTTTGTTTTGTAGAAAGCCTTCTCCAAACGCTACTTTCAAAAACTGCATAACTGTAGTCATCACTTGCTTTTACTGGTATTTTGATATTTCCATCTGAAGTCACACCAGATTTTATAATTGTTTCAAAAGATAAAACGATCCAGTAAATTGTCTGTGCATCTAAAGTGATTGGTAACGAAGGAGTGATAGTAAAATCTTGATATGAAGCAGTCAACTGATCATATTGAATGAAGCCAAGATCTTTGATTTTATTGTTTGGAATGTCACCAGTAGTATTTGAATATAAAGAGACCGTAACTCTTCCAGCTGTGTTTCCAATAGCGGGATCGGAGCCATTTTGAGTGTATTTCATTCTCAAAATAAATGACTTTACTACTTGGCTTGTGCTAGATAAAAACTGCCAACCTTCAACGGCAGCAGAAGTAAGTAACAATGTTCTATCTGAATAACCACTTGTGCTTGTGTCTACAGGAGCGTAAGCCGAAAATGTTCTTACTTCAATACCATCATCTGAATTAATTTTATCGTTTATTATAATTAATCCATCTGGTGGTGTGGTATCTAAAATAACTTCTGCAGATGGGTATGAAAGCTCTCTCTTAAATATATCAGTGTCATCGCTGAAAAACGTATTTGAGTTTCCAATATTTTGTTCACCAGAATCAAGTGAATTATTCCAATCAACAGCATCAAAATAGAGTGGATCATATTCACTTACGTTATTGGTGATATTGGTTGCGTTAAAATCACTTACAGCTGTTGTGTCAGTATCAGTTAAATTACCACTAAAATATTTGACAGTAATAGTATCGCTGGAGTTTATTTTTACATAAGTTTTAAGCTTTACAGTTGCTTGCTCTACTTCAGTTCCTGTTGAGTTTAAAACAGTTGCAGACTTGACACTTACAATTACGTCATTGACATAAATATGAAAGCCAGTAATTCCCGTTGAAGGCAGTAATGGCAAAGTTACAACGCCAGACAAAGCTACATATATTGTATATCCATCTGAAAGTACATAGGTATTTGCAGTGTCCAAAGTAACTGTAAATGCCTTAAAATCTTGGCTTGTGTTGTTATCTTCCATTATGCTTATCTATTTTGATTATACTTAATAGAGCTGTACTGACCACTCAAATAAAATGCATTATCAAAGCTATTGGCTGTAAGTGCTCGTACAATTCCTAAGATGTCTCCAGTGTTGGTTTGAATCTTTCTTTCAAATGTTGAGTTTTCTTTTACCCAGATTTCTTTGTCGGGTGAATAAGAGAAAATCTTTATTTGTCTATCGTCTGGATTATCTGAAAATCTGTTAGTATTCAAACCATCACAAATCGCATATAAAGTGCCATTATGAAAGGTTAAAATCCTAGTTCCACCAGCAGAAGGAAATCTCCATGAATTGTGAAGATTCAATACTTTTTTACTGTTCGGATTGTAAGTACCACCTGCTATATATCTTAGCTGTGTATACCCAAACAAAGAATCATCATCTGTAGGAGTAAGTTTGCCAATTTTAATCTTTGGTCTATCATAATCAGATACAGATGTTTTGTATGTATCAGCGACAATAAAGTTTTTGTAATCAAGAATAGGGTAGTCTTGATTACCAGCCCACACTTGCACATCCTTATCTTGAACTGTAACTCTTACTTTTGATGGAAACAAATTAATGTCAAAAAAACTATCTTTATCGACAATCTGAATGTAATCTATATAGGCATTAGTTGGTCTAGAACTATCTTCAGACAGTCCATTGAATTCTAAAGCAATTTGACTAATTGTTCCATGCCAAGCGGGACTCAATTCATATAAAACATAATCACTTGAGTTTTTAATTTCTACTCCTGACCAATTTTCAAATTGTTGATTTTTATAACTCCAAGATAGCCTTAATTGACCTTTGGAAATTGTAAATCCAGCTTGTGCATTAATTTTTAGCTTGACAAAAACTTTAGTATTTGAATTAACTTCAACATTGACTGAACTGTTCAAGATATAAGGATTGCCAGTTGCGCCCAATGTTTCTAAATATAGGACTTGAGTTTTCTTAGCTACATTGTCAACCGTATATTCATTCTCTTCAATAACTGATAAAGTTTCAATCAAACCACCAATTTCCCAATTTGATGTTGTTCTTGCATCATAAAAGTTCCAATTCTTTAAAAAACCAAACTTGGGTAAATCTACAATGGCTTGACTATTACCACTGGACAATTTTATTTTCTGATAATTAAACTCTAATTTATATTGTCTATATCCATCAGAAACTTCAATACCTTGGTAACCATCTTTAATATCACCAATTTGATCTACATAAGAGTTATTTGCAAAATTGTTATCAAATCCTATCCAATATGGCTCAGCATCTTCATTAGAATATTTTTTATATCCAGCATTGAACAATTCTAATTCTATTGTATGTTGAGGTTTGTAGAAATTGAAGTTTCCAACATAAACATCAGTAGTATTTATTAAGTATCTAGTATTAGAATTGATAGACCCATTTTTAACAATAAATCCAACTCTGATAGCTGAAGCAGTATTGAAAGTTGCTCTAACTAAATTATAAGTTCCACCTGAAAAATTAACTACATAAATACCATTTTGTGATTCTGTAGTTTGATCTTTTAACAAAACTGTAGAATTGATTGCAGTTTGAAATCCATCAATAATTGGCAACTCAGTATTAGATAAACTTACATTTGTAGTGGAAGCGCAATCAACTTCATTAAATGCCAATTGGGTAGATGTTTTATCAAGAACTTGCTCCCAATCAGATCCAGTTGAAAACTCGAATGCTGTTTCAGAATTTGCAGTACCAGTTAATAGCATCAAATCTTTAAACTTACTTGGATTTGATAAGTCATACAAATATTGATGATTTACATTTGCATGAAATCTAGAATTAGTTACACCACCCTCAGAATAATATTGTGCTGGAGCTGGATCGTCTATAAAGTTTCTATCAAAAACTTGTGTGCCCCATTCTTCATCATTTAGAGGATTATTAATTTTGACTTCCGAGTAAGACCAAACTTCAGGTCTATTAGATATACCAGCAAATAATTGATTGTGACCAACCTCAAAACATTGTATATCAAAAGTCTCTCTGTCATAATCTGCAATATTATCTGGTGTCAAAATATGAACAACAGTTGACTCAGTCTCTGTAATTACTTGCTCGTTTACATCTGATAAAAATGAATCTGGAGGATTTAGTTTACTTTCTGGGATTCTTGTATATATTCCAAATTGATTATTTTTCATTCCCAAGAACAATTTATTAAATGCGGAAGCCATGCAATTTACGCCTGGATTAGATAAATCTCCAACAGCCTCCCAAGTGTTTCCGTATTGAGCTTCTGCCAATTCTGCTCTAAACAAACTAGTGTCATTACTACTACCAGCATAAATGTAAGGTATTGTTTCATGAGCAAATTGATGAATACATAATGCAGATACAGGTTTTAAAACTCCTGCGTTTGCAAATTGATATATTTCTTTTATTCTAATCCCATCATAAAACCATATTTTGCCAGAGACACCACCTAGAAATAAACCTTCATCACTGCTTACAACAGATAAAATTGCTCTTTCATTTTGATAAGTAAAGTCAATTAAAAACTGTGGTCTTTCTTGGTTTCTTTTCCAGATTGATGCAACATTTTTCACAACCTTAACTGAAACCGAAGAAGTATTTGTAATCGGATAATCTGGATCAAAAATTAAAAGATTATTTGCTTCATCGATTCCAAAAGCATTATTATTTGGAGCACCAGTAATAGTAATTGTGTCAGAAGAACTTAAAACAATTTTTCTTCCAATTGAACCTGTATCTTGAGAAATTAAAAAATAAGCAGTATTGTCATCATAATCTGTATTGTTTGAATTAAGAAGAGTAGCGTAATTATAGACAGTCTGTGTTATTCCCATCATGTACAACCATGATTCAGAATCAAACTTACTTTGCCAAACTATGCTTTGATTAAATATTGTGCTACTCATTTACAGGCTCATTACTTTTTAATTTTAATTATTTTATTCCATTTAACTTCAGGTTGTGTAATATTGTTGCCATAGTCCCTAAAAGCTATTTCAACTTTTTTAACACCATCTGATTCATTTGTAAATAAAACTGGTGCATAGGAATTGTACATTTGCCAATTTGACCAGGTTGATGGACCATCGTTATAAACTCTTCTTATTTTAAAGTCTTTTATTCCTGAAACTGTATCGGTTCCATTTACTTTTAACCAAGAATTAGTTTTATTGGTTAAAAGAACTTTCTTGTTAGTTTCTAAATTGTAAAACTCAATCGTACCAGAAGGCGCCTCTGTATCTACTGCTGCAATTGCTTGAGCGACAAATGTGTAAGGATATGACTCAGATATATTTCCAGCAAAATCCATTAACTGAACCCACACTTTACGTGCGCCAGAATATCCAATGTTTTGCTGAGCAAAAAGATTATTCGAAGCTCCAGCATAATCATAGCGAGAAGATCCATGGAAATAAACTGTGTACAGATTGTCGCCTTGATAGTTAGTAAAAAGGTCCCAACTTTGCCATGGTTCAAAATAAATTAAACCATAGTCAGTTTCTTTTGCAAACCTAAATGCTAAAATGCCTGAGTCAATATCGCTCGCAGTGATTTCAAAGGTTGCAGTTCTTACTGTAACTTTATCATGCAAAGACAAAGTTGGTCTTACAGCTAAAGATGAAGTTAAATCAGCTGGACCTTTTATATCAATACTGGTTGGTAAAGAAATGTTTGATCCATCACTTGATAATCCTGAATGAGACAAAGCTGATATTCTTGCCTGTTGTATTGATAAATGCGTTGTGTTGGATCTTCTTTTAGAATATCTTGCAAACAACTTAAACCACAAATCAGATGCTAGATTCCAACCTGCATATTTACCAGATTCTATTTTATTTCCAGAATCATACTTAATACCATTAGCTGTGCCTAAATCAACACCCATAGGCGTATTTACTGCAAGCCATATCTTATCACCAGTATCAAGACTCAATAAATTATCAGCAAGAACAAATTGAACTAAATCGTTATTACTTTTCAGTGTTGATATAGTCGAAGTAATTGTTTCAGTATTAAATGAAATCCAATCAGTGATTGGGCTGTCTGGAACATTATTTGTTGAGTCGTTAGAGTAGAATCTAATTTTAAACTCATCGTATGGAAAAGAAGTATCCGCAACTGTCCATTTTGATTTAATTTCTAGTAGCAGTGGATTCATAGCTGTTGAAATAAAACTTGAAAATGATGCTATTTCTATATCTTTAAACCAAATTGTATTGTAAAAATACCTTTTAGCTCCTTTTCTTTGAACAAACCAGATAGTGTTTGCATTTACTGTTCCAGAGCTAACAGTAATCATTTGATTGTTAACATAAGAATCATAAATTGTAAATGTTGTGTTATTTACTTTTTTATATATCTTGTTGTATGAATTATCTACTTGGTCTTTGATTATTATCAAATCATTTACATTAAGGCTTGATATTGCTACTCCGTCAATTTCATTAGTTGTCGTAAGAAATAGTGTGCTACCAACTAACAATAAGTCGTCAATGTTTCCACCAGCAGTAGCGCAAGATACTACAAGATTTGTAGCATCACCAGCAGGAGGGGCAACGTAATTAAAACCATTGAAGTCTGTATTTGAGCTCATCAAAACTTGACCAAGATAAGGCTTTGCTTTACTTGCTCCTTCATTTGCTAACATAAATGATCTTATGCTTTCAGGCTTATTGAAATAATCTTTTTCAATTCCTGGCAATGACTTGAATACTGCTTCATAAACAAAGTTTTCATCAGATGTCGTGCCATAATCATCTTCTTTAAATCCAAATCCGACATAATATCCTAAGCCATTTTCATTTGGACTAAACTTTTTAGAAAGTTGAATATAGCCTTCTATATTTGAACCTCTTCTCAAGCACACCCAAGTTGCATCAGCAGATTTTCTTTGATTTGTACCAGATAAACCTTCAGGATTGAAGTCAGTAATTTCTATAGTGTAAGTATCGGTTTGCGCACCAGTTAGTGGCTGGTATGATCTTAAAACATAATTAGATAGTGTTTTATCTGCATTTCTTTGACTAACAGTTACTTCATTTCTGATTGCACTAAATCTAACTACAAGGGTCTCATTATTGGTATAGTCTTCAGATAAATTATATTCTGGATCACAATTAATACCCAAAACACTTGCATAGTTCAAATCTGTTGGAAAGTCTGATGCAAAAACTACATACAACTCATCACAATTGTGTTGGTAATTTAATGTTAAACTTGCTCTGTTTGATAAAGATGGTTTCAAAAATTGAAATTCTTGATAACTTGGAGCATAAGGAGTGTCTACAGAGATATCTTGAATTTTTGGAATTGTAATTTTATCAGTATCATATGTTGGTGCTGTAGAAGATGATTGTTCAAAATAATTAGTTTGCTTCATTTCCTCATCAAAATACACATCCCAATTGGATGTGATTGAAGTTATAGGGAAATTCAAGCCTGTGAAGTCATCGTTTTTACAATCACCCAAATCCGCAGCAATTATTGAAGGTCCAGATGCAGAAATTATCTCTTGAACTTTGACAGTCACACCGATTGCACTTGAACCATTGTAAAAAACATTAAATTGCGGATAAAAATCAGTAACTTGAGGCGGATAAGGCATTAATGAACGAGAAAGCAAATAACTCTTCTTATCCATATTGGCAACATGGGTAGAGCCAATGTTTTCAGTAAAATAGCTCTCAACTATAAACTCATTATTGCCAGTGTCTTGTAAATAAGTTTCAAATATACCACCCTCTAGAACTTTTGGCGCTATATGAGCTGGCAATGTTGTTCTTTGATAAATTGATGATTCACCAATAGAAGCAGTTACATCATACATAAATGATTCTGGAAATGTTAAATCACTTACATCAAGCCTAGTAACTATTTGATCCTCATCAGTTGCGGATTGAGTTTTAATTACATTGTAGAAAGAAATTGTGTATCCATTACCAGCATTCAATGTATCTAAAGTATATTTTGATTGAACATAAAATCCATTGTTTGTTGTATCAAGGGTTAAACCAGTATTGCCATCAAAACATACTCCTTTTGTGTAAGACGAACCACTAGAATACAATCTAAAATTAGTGTTTATATCTGCTGTGGATGGTGAATTATATGTGAAAGTAGTTGCTGGATTTGGAAGTCTGGTACCAGAACGAGCAAAACCATATGTTGTAAATGATAGAGCAGCTAGAGGACCAACAGCAGGGGTAGCAAGAGAAGAGAAAAATGTGTTAGTAGTGCCAATAGCAGAGTAAAGATTATAACTACCTGTGAGTTTAGCTACCTCAACAATGCTTCCAAGATATGTGGCAGGGCCATTAAAATTAGTTTCATTTGCATCAGAAGCCCCTTTAAATGTAATTAAAGAATGAGCTCCTGTCCATCCACTCTTTAAAGACGAATATTCTACTTGAGATGGAGTAGTTGGATATTGACCTTCCCAGTATATTTGATCATAAACTCCTCCGCCATTGGGATATTCAGCTTGATCACTTCCAATAGAAAGAACAACTTTAAAATAAACAGTTGAAAGACCACCATTTGCACTAAGAGGCCAATTGTTGATTATAAAATATCCAGTTCCAGCTGCTGACGAAGTGCTTGATATGGAGGACAATGAAGTATCGTAAAAATATTGTGGATTTAAATTAATTGTGTAATCTAAATCTGGATCATACTCTGCAGGAACAGCTGGAAAATTACTGATTACTAAAGTTGCAGATGGATCGAATTGTGGGTCGTTTGAAATATAAAGATTTTTTATTCTAGTTGGAGTGTAAACAGTTTGTCTTGTTTCAGCATCTCTTACTTCAAACTTAAACTTTAAAAGATTTCTGTTGAGATCTAAATTAGGATCTTGTGATGACTTCTTATTGACATAGATTTTACCAAGCTCAATGAACTCTGAATTGAGAGATTCGCTTCTTAAATTGTCAGGTAAAATAATCTTTGTTGAATACGCCATTTAGAGCACCATTTTATATTTTTTGGGAGATCTTTAATGAAATTATTCTCGTAAAAGACCTCTTAGCCCTTGACTAACTGATCAAGAAATCAAATTGTAAAGGTATATCTCTTTGTACAGTTACAGGAGAATAAACATCTAAGTACATATATCCATCTACATATTCAATATTGTCTTGTATGCCAGATTTGTGAAAAATGTATTCAGCATAATAAATTGAAATATTTTTTGCTGTATCTTTATGTAACAAGGTCATAGAAATATATTCTGCTGCCTTAACAGTATCTAATCCATTTGGAAGATAAAGTTTCAATTGACATTTTGATGTAGATCCAATTGTAAGAGTTGATTCCAATATAGAATTACAAACTATCTTAAAATATAATTTCTTGCTCAATTCACCCAAACCAGTAGAATATGCATTCTTTTCAGACTCAGTAAGATATGTGCTATCTTCTGCTGGAACGGTTGAAATAATAGGAACACCATGCCTAATTAGCCTAGGTAGTTTGAAAGCTGGATCTACAGAAGAGGTTACTGATTTAGAAGAATTATAGTAATCAAATACACCGATTGAAAATTCAGGTTCTCTCACACCAAATGGAATTGTAGGTAAACCAGATGGGCTAGTAAAGGCAACTATCTCAGGTGTGCTTAATTTTTGTAATTCAGATGTTTTACTTTGCAATCTTAAGTTAGCATTATCATTTAAAACCTTAACTAAAATTGCATTATTAGAATTAAACTCAAACTTACCAAAATCAATTGCAAGCTGAATGGAATCATCTAAAATTAGTGTTTTTTCATCTATCTGATTGATTTTTACATTATCAATTTTTATTGCAAAGGAAACGCTATAAGAAACATCTTTAGATATTTCAAAAATAAGACTATCAATAGATTCAATAACTGTAGCCTTAACATTCTTTCTCAAAATTACAATTGGATTAAATTGATTTGAGTTTTCTATAAAATTATCAGGAGCAGAGACAAGTTGTATTTCAATTTGTCTATCATTTATTGTTGTTTGAATTGATGGGTTTCTTGCGGAAATATTCATGTCTTTACTCAGCTACCAAAAGATCTCCATTACTCAACACATTTAGGCCTGTTGGTTTGGTAAGTAATCCTTTATTATTCCAAGATTTTACAACAGTACCAGAAGTATTTATTCTTAGAAGTTTAGAGTTTTTACCATTATTAAATCTATCATCAACCAATACATAATATTCACCAGATTTTTCAGTTGGTAGAGCATAAACTCCATCGCCCTGTAAAGTAATATTTACAATTGGAAAATCATCTGTATCTGTTCTTCTTATAACCATCAATTTACCCAAAACAGTTGATGATTGAGAAGGAGTTGCTACTAATATGTTTCCATTGTTTAACTCGTATGCAGAACCAAGTAAGTCTGAATTAAATGAAACTAAAGTGGAAGGCAATGTCCAAAGAACACTATTAGCTGTATCATAATCAAAAGCTACAATTGAATTAACAAAGGGTTGAGCAACTATATATTGATAAGAATTGTTTACCATTACGGAAATTGGATTAAATATATTCGCATAATATATCGGTCCAGTTAACATGGTCAATTCTATAGGGGTTGTTTGGGCGACAGTTTGACCTGATTTAGGTGGAGCAATTAAAGTTGTCGTTATTCCATCTCCATTATAATCAAATATTTCTGTAATATCACCATCTGCCATAGCCTTAAAATTAAAACTTTGGAATGTGGAGGTTGATTTCTTTAAAGCAACAGAATCAAATATTTCAACAGTACCAAAAAGATTTGTATTACCTTTCAATTCAAATCTCTTTAAAGATGGGCTGTCTAAAATATCGCTTACATTCCAATCTGCTTTAACAGACAAAGAACCAGGTTTCCCACCATCTCCTGAACTTCCACCAGTACTTCCAGAAGGAGGGCCAACTATAGTCCCTGGAGTTGAGGAACCAGTACCAGAAATATTATTTGTGTTATTTGAAGATTCACTTTCGTTTGTAGCAATTCCATTTGAAGAGAATGCTCCAGACAATATAATTACTCTTTTATCTGTTGCTGAAGTTAAAAGCTTATTCATTTTAGAAGTAAGTTTTATTACAACAGTAGATGATTTTTGAGTTACAAGTGGAGTTAGCAATTCTACAGAAGATACATATGCAATTTCATTACAAGATATATCAAGTCCGTCATAGATAAGTTTAATTTTACTAGCATCTACAATATTTACACACTGAGAAAATGGAAGATAAATAACTGCAACATCAGGATTATAATGAGCAGCTAAAACCATAAAATCTCTTTCTGCAAGTTTTAATCTTAAGTTACCTTGGATAATTTTTTTGACTACGCCATCAGCATCAAAATGAATAATTCTGTCATTTGCAGTATCAGCATAAATTGCAGATTCATCCCACAATATTCTAAAGTCTTTTGGCTTATAAAATCCATAGTTTGTTGATTTATTAAATATTTGCCAAGGTGTTAAATAAGTAGAGAGACTATTAGCAGCAGTACTATTGTCTTTACCGTCTTCATAAGTAGATTTAGTTGTTGTAGAGGTAGTTTGCAAAGCAGAAAATGCACTACTCTTTGATAAATAAATCCAGTTTCCGACATCTTTTTTATCAAGTGTGAGAACATTTTTAGTCAGACCATCTTCAGTGTAATTTGGACCATATAAAATATTGAACTTTTGATATTCGCTTTCAATCCATCCAGATTGATCATCTTCAATATTGTCATATTTAGTATTCCAAGTTCTACTTTGAGCTCCACCAACTGAAGTATAGTCAATGCTGAGTTCTTCAAACTCAGGAGTATTCAAACCCTCAGAATCTGCATATAAGTCAATAACTATATCAAGCCATTTTCCAATATTGAACTTTGAGCTAGTATATGTTCCTGATCCTGGCAATGTAATACTATATGATGAAGGCGGAACTATTTCATATGTACCGCTAATTAATGTAGCTTCTTCTGTTATATCTAAAGCTGTTAATGAATTCAAATCAGCTTCTGTTGCGCTATCAGTAATTCTAGCTGATATGGTATACGATGTTCCAGTTGGAACTGTAATCTTATATGAGTACAAATTGAGTGTAGCTGATGTGCTTCCGGTATCAAGTCTAAATATATATCTTGCACTATCTGAATAAAGATATTCATTCCACAAGAATAAAGCAGAAAGATTTCCATTGGATGTATTTAGCCTTGCATCTTGCAAAGTTGTCAAATCATTACCGCTGATATCTACTAGTAATTCAGAAGCAGGAGCAACTAAGTTTAAAGTTGGTGAAGCATCGCCATTCCATCTTTCTGTGGATGTATCATCAGTTTTGATATAAAAAGCAAAACCAACAACATTTACTCTATCAGATGGTAACTCAATCATTTCTGAAAGATCAACATTTACAAAGATATCAGTGGCATAATCGTCTGTACCCTTTGTAAAAATCTTTCTAGGTAAAGTTCTTTTTATTTCTAAAGTCTGAACAGTAGAATTGGCTCTATCTTCTATAGTTTCACTTACTAAAGTTCCATCAGTAATTCTATTATCTGTTGGATCTACTAGTAAAACCATGTAAATAGAACATGCTGAATCTGTCTCAGTTAAATTAATGCCTAATCCAATATTAGTGACATTACTCCAATCTCTTTTAGTTGTTGGAATTGTAAAAACAGTGTATTGAGTATCAGTGTAAGAGTCGTCTGTATTTCTGAGTTTTTTGGTGTAATAATTCCAACCATAAGCTGCATTTTCATAATCAGGTCCAGCAGCATTTGACAGAACAGTAAAATTAATTGGTGTGTCAATTTTAAAAATACCATCAGCATTGTCATCTGTAGTACCTTCAATTTTGATATTAGAGTTTACATACAATTCACCAATATCTTTACCATTTATGTAGTTGTACATTGTAGTAAAGTTATTTTTTGAAGTAAAAAATACATTAAAAGCAGTGTTGGAATCACTTGCAGCAGCTTCAATAAAATTGACTGCTGAGTCATATCCAGCTCCTGGATCATCATATACATTTGCTTCAGATATATATGCTGGCAGGCTCAAATCTCTTAGTGTTGTGGCTGTATCTGTATCTCTATTTGGAAATATGCCTGGAATATAAAAGAATGCATTTATTTGAGTAGAGTCAGAATCTGCAGCAAACTGTTTCTTCATAGCCAAAACTATTTGCAATCTATTGGCCATTGAAAGGTCAGAAAGTCTATAAGAACTATCAGGTAAAGTTAAAGCCCCAAGTAAAGAATCTATCTGTGAGTGTGTAAGAGTGCCTATATTCTCTAAAGTTTTATGGTCAATTTGTGGCAATCTTTCAGCTGATAATGTTCCCTTAGTAACTGTAGAAATATCTAAGTTTTCAATATATTCTCCAGATAATTTACCTTGAACATGTTTTGCTAAGTTTATCGGGCTAGGATTGTTTGAACCACCAATATGTTTATGTGAATTAATGATTCCAGATAAAGATGAAATTATACTTATTCTAACCCTTCCTGTAGTAAAAGGTTCTATAGTAGTTGTTTCACCAAAAGTTACTATCACACCGCCCAAAGATACATAGTTATCAACATCTGTAATTTCAACTAATGATGTAAGAAAATCTATATCTTTGGTAACAGGAGTGTTATCATTAGTAACTGCATAAACCCAAACTGTAGCACTTGTAATACCAGTTGGAAGTATTGGTAAGGCAACATCTTCATATGCAGTCGTTTCAGCCGCTTTCCAAGACACAAATCCTTTACCGCTTGATATTCTAATATTTTGAACATCATTAGGAATTACACTTATAACCCATGAAGAATAATTGTTACTTTCATCTTCAATAATTCCATTACCAAAGATTTGATATAAAGAATAGGTTTGGGTATCAATAGCACGAAAGCGAAGCTCATCTAAATCGAGTTCTTCGCTCAAATCCTGATTGGGCTCTAAATATCCTAGCCCATAAATTGGTGTCTTTCCCATAATTAGTTGATTGGCTTATCTTCGTTGATTACTTTTGCCTGACCCCATCTAGAAGCACCCCAAGTCAAAGCATCTTGATTAGGGTCAAAGGTGTCTCTTCTGTACTTTGACAGCATAAGATCTTGAGCCAATTGAGACTGTGAATTAAGCTGAACATCTCTTTGTAATTGGTTTGCATGTATCTGATATTTAATTGCATCAGAAAGATTGAAGAATTGAGGCATAGTAATCTCCTAATTCAATTATTTAAGACTGAAGATCGATTTTCCTTGCACAGTAGCGGTGATTATATTTTCTTTTTTGTTAGCCCTGTATGAAACATTGGAGTAGAAATAGTTATCAGTAACCTTAAATCCACCATTCCAAAGATATTTTATGTGAAAAGTACCCATATGATGCAATGGTCTAGTAACATAACAGCTAAAGTCAACTACGTAGTTTGGTTTTCTAGTCAACTCAATTTGCTTATTGTGCCAAGTTCTTAATGCTAATGTATCTGGCATTGCTTTACCCCAATTTCTATAAGTTGTTTTTTCAAAACCAACATAGCCCACTACATTGAAATTACCATTAAGAATTGGATTAGGATTTTGAATAATTGGGATACGATCAAATATAAAACCTTCGTATCCAGAACCTTCTGCAATTGAATTACTTACATATCTATCCGTGTCTGAAGTAATTTGATAACCGCCTTCAGTAAGTAATCCATGCCAATCAGTCAGGCGTTCACTAAATGTTGTATCTCTAGAATTAGCCTGTCTTAAATTAATATCAAATAGTTTTAGTTCATCTCTATACTTCGGATCATATTTCCAATCAAGCTTTAAATATTGCCTCTCTGCATCATAAAACATTACTGGCCAGTCGGGTTGTTTATTCAACCTTTGCCCCAACATACCAAAAACATCAGAAATGTCAGTATAGATAGTGGCTTTTAATGCATCTTCTTCTAGTGGCGTATTTGACATGTTTAAATCCATAGTTGCTTGGAAGCCAGGATTTAAATTGTTAACATCAAAGTCAAAGAATCTGTGAAAAGATGAGTGCTCCATAATTCTTCTGAAGCAATATTTATATTTAGCACCATGGAAAGAAAGGAACCCAAAAAGCTTAGTTTTTTGAAGAACATAAGAACCAACATCTACTGCAGAAATTTTTGTAATACTGCCAGATGCCGTTCTTGTAGTTTTCAGATTGGTAATAAATCCTTGAAAAAATATTTCTTCTTGTTCATATCCTGCTGAAAGCTCAATGACTAATTGATTTTGTTCAATCAATGTTAAAATGTTCACACCATTGTAAACAGTATCTAAGGCAAAAGCTACATCAACATTTGCAAGACCAATGTCAGCAGTAGATGAAAGTATTTTGCTTGATTCATCAAATTGAACATTTACAGACCAATCCTCTAAATACTTGGTAAGATTTCCTCCCAAAGCATCTGAAATTGGTCTAAGTAATGATTTAGGAGGAGCTAATGAATATACAGGAGTATTCTCTGATTTAACAAATAAAGGACCTGATATTGCAGAATTAAACTTAATTTGAGCGTATTTACTTCCTCCAAGAGATGTGTATTCAAGTTTTAGTTGATCGCTTAATTCAGATCTTTGATCATGAAAAAAAGACACACCATTTTCTAATTGTGTTGAATATCCTTGATATGGTCGCAACGAGAATGTATTTTCAATGTGATCAAAATATCTATATGTAAGAGTTGGTAAAGTATCATCAATCAGCTCTGGGTCAAAATTATTGAAACATAATGGTTCGAACTGAAAATTAACTGACGCATAGTATATATCCATATATATTTCTGCTTTCTCAGATATTCCATGAGTGTATTTATCTAAAGGTTGATTTTTATTTTTAGAACTTGGAAAATTTGAAACCCATGTACTTGGGTCTGGAGATGTTCCGTAAAGCAAAATATCATTAAGAAAATGGAAATATAGATTAATCTCTTGACCTGATACAGGAATGACATTCAAATCAAACTTTGCTACCAATGTATTGCTTTGATTGAACATTAGCATTCTTATTCGTTCATTAGGAAGCAATACAATGCCATATTTAAAAGCATTATTTTTATTTTTAATGTGAGCAAATTCTTTAGCTTCCTTAGATAAAGCTATAGAATCAATTGTAATTTCAATTCTTGGTTGCTTTCCCTGTATTTGCTGTTGTGGAAATACAGGAGTTAACTTTAAATGAAAGCTTGAATTATAAGTACTTTTTTCTTTTACTTCAAACTCATATTTTTTTTGCTTAACATCAAAACAATATAGTTTTGCGTTTTGATCAGATGTTCCATAAATGATATCACTTGCAATTGTAAATATTCTTTTTACCCTGCAAGCATAATCAAAACTTGATACCTGCACAGAAGCTCCATTGTTTATATCATCAATAGTTGTAATTGATGGAGTGTAAGGATCTTCGAATGCTTGACCCGAATATTTTTGACATTTATTTAAGTTGATATCTTTGCCATATATTTTAGTAATTTTCCATATATTGTATGTAGTAAATGCACTTGCATTATATAAATTGGATTTTCTAAAAGGCATAAATGGCTGTTGAGGTCCTGATATCATTTCTAATGTTGGAAATACATTTTCAACATTACTATTATTTCTAGGGTTATTATCAAACTCTGGTTTAGAATTATATTGATCTTTTCTTGGTCCCATAATCAAGTTGTAAACAGGGTGAGGAGACGGACCTTCATTTACATCAAAAGCACCAAAAGCAAATGTACATGCTGGAGCACCAATAGCAGTATTTACTTTTGGAATAAACCCTCCATAAATACTTGGCACCGGAGATAAGTAATTTGATGTATTTAAAGTGTAAATATTATTATTAATCTTTACAGCAGACGAATGCATCTTATTGTTTTGAGGACTAAAATTTTCTACATTTTCACTCTTGTTAGCTGTGTAAAAACCTTCTGCAATAGGCTTATCAGGATTATATAAGACATATAATCTGCATGTTTGTTTTAATTCTCTCGTTGGATCAATTATCATGATGATAAACCCTTGTAATATTTCTTTTCTGTAACATATCCATAAGGGATTATGTTTCTTGAAACAAGTTCATTATTTTTATCTTTATACCAAACAGACAAAGATGCTGAAGTTCCTTTTTTCTCTAAGCTTATACCGGCCCTTTGTAATGGAACATCTAATTCTTCTAATCGGTCATTATTGTTAATAACAATATATTTTTCTTGAACTAAAGCATAAAGCAATTTATTCTTTTTTTCATCAACAGTAAAGTTACCAGCAATTAGTTGAAGTCTTGGATTTATATTTGCACCAGGAGAGTATGCGCAATAGCTTGTGTGAAAATAAAATAATTTACTGTCACACCAAAATATTGAATGCAGTATTCTTGATACCTGATCATAATAGAAACTAAGTCCATATATTTGCAAAGACGAATATATTGCTGGTATTATGTTTTTAAATGTAAATAAAGTGAACTCAGGACTTGTTGTATTTAAGTTGAAAGTTTTTGACTTTATTTCATATTTAGCATTGTTTTTAACATAATGAAGAAGAAAATTGCTATCAAAGACCTTGATTAAATCTACATGAGTCGCAAGTAAAGGGTCTTCTGTTTTCTTTTCATCATCGTTTCTTAAATCAACTAATCCAGAAAAAAGATCTTTATTTTCGGGCTCAACACCCGCTAAAAGATAATTTTTATATTCATTTTTATTATCAGAAGAAACATTTACAGATCTATTAACTTTAAAGATTAAAGCACCGGGTTCTACATATCCAGCTCCATAAAATGTTTGGTTCAATTTGTCTATTGCTGGTGTGAACAGATTAAATCCTGTAAATATTTTTTTAACTTCATTTCCAAATCCAGTAACAGTGTCATATGCCTGTTCAGCTGGCATACCCCAGCCTTTTCTTTGCCCATCATTTTCACTAAATGCAGCAGAAATAATGTTGCCTTCAGGGCTAATAGCTTCTGTCATAAGATAAATCTGATTAGCACTTCCTTGCAAATTATTTGCTTGAGAAAAGTTAATCAATTTTGGATGTGTGCCTAAAAACTTTGCAACAGGATTTCCAGAATTGTCATAGCTACTCACTGTGTATTGATCATATGAACTGCCATAAGAGTTCACTTTTAAAACATCAATTTCACCAGCATCATTGGCATTTGTCCTGTTAGTAGAGTAAGCAACTATAAATGTATCACTATGTCCACTATTTACAACACCTATAGAATCTTCTTTTAATACTTTGCTTGATGCTGTTCTAAACTTTGGTTCAGCACTACCAAAACTATGATTTAATCTCACTTCCATATTGGATGGTAAATCCACAAACCATGTTGGAGAATAAAGTGTACCGGAAAGTGTGTATGGATCTTGAGGTGTTACAGTTTTGGTTCCTAAACTTTCAGGAGAAGCAATAAAATAAAATTGACTATCAGCATTAGCATCTGCACCTAGTATTTTTGGAGGAGTCAAAGGCAGGTCTTCATAATATGCTGGCGAACCAATTGCTGAGGGAGAAGATGGTGAATTGTAAATGATTCTTTCTTGCTCAATTGTATTTTGTGTAATCTCAATACTGTCAATTCTAAAACCAAAATCAATTTTCAATTTTGTTTCGTAATATTCCAATAATTCAGAATACGTATACTGTAAATCACAATATGGAAGAAAGTTTAATCTTAAAACAAATTGAGTTTCCGAACCATCAATCAAAAAAGGAAATGTAAAGTTAGTATTGTATGAATAGGTTTGAGTAAAACTTCCAGAGTCTTTCAATTCTTTTGACTTGAATAATCTTGAAATAACTTTACCTTGAGTATCAACCAATAAGCCTTCAATAATTAAATTGAAATCAATACTTACATCATTAACCCTGTTACGCACAACTTTAATTGCCCAAGGCCCAGTATTGATTCTTCCATTTTGTAAAGAAACAATATCAGTGACAAAGTCTGCTATTATTGTTTTTGATGGACTGGTGACTTTTGACAGTGACCTAAACATTTCTTCAGTGATAGTGATATTTAATTTACCAGTGTCGTAATTTTCAAAATCATCTGGTTTTTTGAGAAGAACTACATCTTCAAATGCATAACTATCACTAGAACCATTATATGACAAAAACTTATTCTTGTATGGTATATAAGAATAGTTTTTATTAGCATCAGCTGGTTTTTGGTAAACTATTGGTATTGGTCTTCTGCCAGTCATGCTAGAAGAAACTTTTAATGTGTTTGCAACTTTTAAATAAGAATTAGAAGTAAAACTTGTTTCTGATGGATTTCTGATTGGGTGCAACTCTTTGGATATAACTTGATAAATTGGTGTGTCAAAACCATGCTCATCTGTATCAAAAGTAAAATTAACCACAGTCCCAGTGACGTTTACTCCACTTGCTTTTGCATACACACCAACAACTAAAACAGCCTGGTCAATATCTTCAACATCAGGAAAAGAAATTAGCTGTCTATCAGAAATATATCTTCCAATTTCAAACTGTGTTGAATTAGATGTTGCTGGAGGAGATATCAAGACTTCATCATATTTTGTTGGAGATTTTCTAACAATTTTAGTAGTTGTAGCCGTAGATTCAAAACATACTTCAGTATCAGACCTATACGCCAATGCACTATTTTTCTGGACTGCATCTTTTGGAGCAAACCACATTCTAAAATAAATATGGTAATTATTGTTATTAAAATTATTGATGGTAGAACATTTAAAAGAAGCTCTGAATAAACCTTTAGAAAAATTAACTCCACTTTTTAAAGAAACTGGAGTAGTTTCATCTAAAGCAACAAAAATACCAATTTCAGTATCAGCATTTATTAAACCTGGCTCTTGTTTAATTTCTTGCTGTAAAGAAAATGACTTATTTTTAGTAAGTGTAGCTATTTTGTTTAATTTTAAATATTGAGCGTTAGGATTCTTTTTCTTGAGGTCTTCATCTTCAAAAAAACAATATCTCGCTTGTCTTTTTCCAGCTTGAATACCTAAAAGAGTAAACTGATATGCTTGTATTGGAGAATCAAAACCAAGACCTCCAAATGCATCAAATATTCCACTTATAGGAACTGATGCAAAATAAAATCTTAAATTG